>WLWD01006096.1_pt1 | contig 258831 bp, 229 predicted proteins | sample 6712731 | NCBI WGS metagenome assembly WLWD01 (sample SAMN12718690, study PRJNA576275) | sponge metagenome | isolation source: marine sponge | host: Mycale hentscheli | place: New Zealand: South Island, Marlborough, Capsize Point | collected 2014-11-01 | reverse complement strand
ACAGTCCACGTGGCAGAATACCTGTACAGTCACAGTCCACGTGACAGAATACCTGTACAGTCCACGTGGCAGAATACCTGTACAGTCACAGTCCACGTGACAGAATACCTGTACAGTCCACGTGGCAGAATACCTGTACAGTCACAGTCCACGTGACAGAATACCTGTACAGTCCACATGGCAGAATACCTGTACAGTCCACGTGGCAGAATACCTGTACAGTCACAGTCCACGTGACAGAATACCTGTACAGTCCACATGGCAGAATACCTGTACAGTCCACGTGGCAGAATACCTGTACAGTCACAGTCCACGTGACAGAATACCTGTACAGTCCACGTGGCAGAATACCCTGTGCAGTTCACGTGGCAGAATACCTGTACAGTCCACGTGGCAGAATACCTGCACAGTCCACGTGGCAGAATACCTGCACAGTCCACGTGGCAGAATACCTGCACAGTCCACATGGCAGAATACCTGCACAGTCCACATGGCAGAATACCCTGTGCAGTCCACATGGCAGAATACCTGCACAGTCCACATGGCAGAATACCTGCACAGTCCACATGGCAGAATACCTGCACAGTCCACATGGCAGAATACCTGCACAGTCCACATGGCAGAATACCTGCACAGTCCACGTGTGGCAGAATACCTGCACAGTCCACAAGGCAGAATACCCTGTGCAGTCCATGATAAAGCTACAATGCTTAAATGTCATTTCACTTCCAGTTCGTCTAATCCTGACTTCACTTCAACATGTTTCAAACATTTCTTTGCTTACATCTCCCCTCACTTCAGCCTAAAGTCTTACCTATGATGCTAGTTTCATCCAAGACCTAAAGCAGAACACTTCATATGGCCCCCAACAAGGTATCTGCAAGAATGCCCAAGATGAGCTCTGTCTCCCTTTCTAGAATATTGGCATGTATACTTAACCCTTCACTTAGCTCCAAGAAAGTGCTCTGTTAATGGAAGATCTCGTGCATTGCACCCATTTTTATGAAGGGATGAAGGGACAAGAAAATTCTGTAATCAAACTATAGATTAGCTATGTATCTCCTTACTCTCGTTAGTGGCTATAGATTAGCTATGTATCTCCTTACTCTGGTTAGTGGCAGATTAGCTATGTATCTCCTAACTCTCGTTAGTGGCTATAGATTAGCTATGTATCTCCTTACTCTCGTTAGTGGCTATAGATTAGCTATGTATCTCCTTACTCTCGTTAGTGGCTATAGATTAGCTATGTATCTCCTTACTCTCGTTAGTGGCTATAGATTAGCTATGTATCTCCTTACTCTGGTTAGTGGCTATAGATTAGCTATGTATCTCCTTACTCTCGTTAGTGGCTATAGATTAGCTATGTATCTCCTTACTCTGGTTAGTGGCTATAGATTAGCTATGTATCTCCTTACTCTGGTTAGTGGCTATAGATTGATATGTAACTACCTTACTCTCGTTAGTGGCTATAGAAGCTAGGTAATCCTTACTCTCGTTAGTGGCTATAGATTTAGCTTGTATTTCTTCCTTACTCTGGGTCGTGGCTATAGCTCTAGCTATGGATCTCCTTACTATCGTTAGTGGATAGTAGGATAGCTATGCATCTCCTTACTCTGGTTAGTGGCTATAGATTAGCTATGTATCTCCTTACTCTGGTTAGTGGCTATAGATTAGCTATGTATCTCCTTACTCTGGTTAGTGGCTATAGATTAGCTATGCATCTCCTTACTCTGGTTAGTGGCTATAGATTAGCTATGCATCTCCTTACTCTGGTTAGTGACTATAGATTAGCTATGCATCTCCTTACTCTGGTTAGTGGCTATAGATTAGCTATGTATCTCCTTACTCTCGTTAGTGGCTATAGATTAGCTATGCATCTCCTTACTCTGGTTAGTGGCTATAGACTAGCTATGTATCTCCTTACTCTGGTTAGTGGCTATAGATTAGCTATGCATCTCCTTACTCTGGTTAGTGGCTATAGATTAGCTATGCATCTCCTTACTCTGGTTAGTGGCTATAGATTAGCTATGTATCTCCTTACTCTGGTTAGTGGCTATAGATTAGCTATGCATCTCCTTACTCTGGTTAGTGGCTATAGATTAGCTATGCATCTCCTTACTCTGGTTAGTGACTATAGATTAGCTATGCATCTCCTTACTCTGGTTAGTGGCTATAGATTAGCTATGTATCTCCTTACTCTGGTTAGTGGCTATAGATTAGCTATGCATCTCCTTACTCTGGTTAGTGGCTATAGATTAGCTATGCATCTCCTTACTCTCGTTAGTGACTATAGATTAGCTATGTATCTCCTTACTCTGGTTAGTGGCTATAGATTAGCTATGTGAGTGACTATAGATTAGCTATGTATCTCCTTACTCTGGTTAGTGGCTATAGATTAGCTATGTATCTCCTTACTCTGGTTAGTGGCTATAGATTAGCTATGTATCTCCTTACTCTGGTTAGTGGCTATAGATTAGTTATGCATCTCCTTACTCTGGTTAGTGGCTATAGATTAGCTATGCATCTCCTTACTCTGGTTAGTGGCTATAGATTAGCTATGCATCTCCTTACTCTGGTTAGTGGCTATAGATTAGCTATGTATCTCCTTACTCTGGTTAGTGGCTATAGATTAGCTATGTATCTCCTTACTCTGGTTAGTGGCTATAGATTAGCTATGCATCTCCTTACTCTGGTTAGTGGCTATAGATTAGCTATGTATCTCCTTACTCTCGTTAGTGGCTATAGATTAGCTATGTATCTCCTTACTCTGGTTAGTGGCTATAGACAGTAATTTGGTAAAAGGTCATCAGAAGCCAAGGTTGCGTGGAGGTGGGGCTCCTTCGCTCTGTGACCTTTACACTTTCATGTTATCTTTTTGAATTGTGTGTGATGGAAATGTCTCAGTTAGCATCTCTGGAGGATTTTGTTCGGCTGGTAAAAGTAATGGTGAGTATAGCTTACTGCGTGCGCCAAGTAGTGTCCTAATTCTCACGGAATTGAATGTGCAAATGAATTTTTCACACTTAGCTGCTTATGTTTGTGTGTTTGTAGGCGGGCACACCGTTCTTTCCGCTGGTGGTTCTGGTTGTAGTGTCCGCAATAGCAGCTCTTGTTTGGTGAGAATGTGTGTGGAGTTACTGGACCAGCTTCTTGTGTCATGTACTTTATAAGATAGTTTATGAGGTAATGTAAGGACAGCAATCTGCTGAGTCAGCAGATCATGCTGTCCATTACAAATGGTTGCATCAACGGAACAAACTTGCCAGTGGGTGTGGCTCTGAGTCAATGGGTGTGGCTATGTGTCGGTTCTGAGTCAGTGATTTGTGTCAGTGGGTGTGGCTCTGTATCAGTGGGTGTGGCTCCAGGTCAGAGTAGTATCATCTGCTATCTTAACTAGTCCCTGTGTTTCATGACTAACATCTTGATCTATGTGTGTGTTTGTGTGCAGCCTAGTGTACTTGTGCAGACGCTGTAGAGGACGCAAGAGTAAGAAGAAACCCGTAGTAACTGCTGAAATTCTCGCCAAGGATCACAAAAAGGAAGACAAGCCGCAGTACAGTAAGCCGATCGAGTATTAATGTTTATGTATTGGTTTATTTGTTGTTGTTGTTGTTGTTGTTGTTGTCCTCGTAGAAATGGCTACCTCCTCTAGTGTGAAGTTACTTAATGCTCTGGACATTGGCATGAATCAAGACAGAATTCTACCCAGCTTAGGTAAGGGCGGCATGGAAGTTGTGCTATGACTATTGGAATCCAGTTGCCCTAGGAGGCTACAAGCAGCTGCAATCAGCTACACATGTGACAGTTTTGGGAACATCAGCCTAAGGCAAATAATTTATTTCAGTATCCAGGAGTAAAGCCTTATACATCGATTTTTTTTGATTTTTTTTTTTTTAATGGTATACATACATACATACATACATACTACATACATACATACATAGAGACATACATACATACATACATACATAGAGACAGACATACATACATACATACATACATAGAGACAGACATACATACATACATAGAAACATACATACATACATACATAGAGACATACATACATACATACATACATAGAGACAGACATACATACATACATACATACATACATAGAGACATACATACATACATACATACATACATAGAGACATACATACATACATACATACATAGAGACAGACATACATACATACATACATACATAGAGACAGACATACATACATACATAGAAACATACATACATACATACATAGAGACATACATACATACATACATACATAGAGACAGACATACATACATACATACATACATACATAGAGACATACATACATACATACATACATACATAGAGACATACATACATACATACATACATAGAGACAGACATACATACATACATACATACATAGAGACAGACATACATACATACATAGAAACATACATACATACATACATAGAGACATACATACATACATACATACATAGAGACAGACATACATACATACATACATACATACATAGAGACATACATACATACATACATACATACATAGAGACATACATACATACATACATACATAGAGACAGACATACATACATACATACATACATAGAGACAGACATACATACATACATAGAAACATACATACATACATACATACATAGAGACATACATACATACATACATAGAAACATACATACATACATACATAGAGACATACATACATACATACATACATGGATAATTCCTGATTCCCGCCACATAATTCGATCATAGTATCCAGTTGTCAATCCGTCAACAACCACAAGAGACGTGGTAATAGTGTACAGAATACGAGACATGCCTCCTCCCCCCACCAAAATGGCGTAGTTTTGAAATTCTATCTGGTAAAGGGTTTTCAATGTCATAGTAACCAGTCACAGCAACTAATTGTGACTTGAAAAACAAGTATTTTGCAGGAATTCTCTCACAATTGGGACTTTAAGTGTTTAAAGTTAGATTTTCGTAATGCTGTAGTATCAGAAGAAACTGGGGCCAAGCCTAAAAAGCCGTGTTTTTAGGAGGAAAAGTCCCCGCACGCTTTTAGGGTCATACCATCCATACACACACACACACACACACACATACATACATCGAACATATACCCAATTTTCGATTGTCCACCCCTAACAGTATCTCACTCGCTCTGAAGTGTTGTAGTACGTAGGGCAGAGACGGCTTGTGCTACCACTTCCTAATTTGGAGGACGGCATCCTAAGGCATGCGCAACCTACTGGTGCGGAAAACATTAGATGCTGTGTTTAGGCTGATTATCCCAAAACTGGTCAAATTCACAGCGTGAGAGTGCTTTTAAGGATTGGATGAGGGATTGTTAGTAACTTAACTAGAGTAGGCATCAGTAAATGGTAGTAACTCTTAAGTGATCCCTTTACCAGATTGATGTTATCACATGACAGGCAGTCGACGCAGGAAGGTGTGGTTTCAACTCCTGTCATCTGACAACTACCAGTCCTACCTCTTGTCAATGGTGAGGAGGAGACGGAGGAGGGTGGGGCATGTGACGGGAGATGGTTGGAAACGAGGGAATAGACTGAGGAGGGCGGGGCATGTGACGGGAGATGGTTGGAAACGAGGGAATAGACTGAGGAGGGCGGGGCATGTGACGGGAGATGGGAGGGAAACGAGGAAATAGACGGAGGAGGGTGGGGCATGTGACGAGAGATGGGAGGGAAACGAGGAAATAGACGGAGGAGGGTGGGGCATGTGACGAGAGATGGGAGGGAAACGAGAGGAATAGCATCTGGAGTGGGAGGATATAAAGGTAGGTGTGTGTCACAGTGAATGCTGATGTCATTAGGCGGAAGTGCCCGGTCGCTATCGCAGTAACGATACTAGTTGCCGTGACCACGTGATGAAGGAGTTTGGTCTGCTACACAAACTCTCCCATCCTAACCTCCAGCCTCTGCACACGCTCTGTGTGTGCTCTAAGAAAGGGGAGGTGCTGGCTGGAGGTGCGATACACCATGAAGTGCGTGGCAGGCCACCTGTGCTGAAAGTGTCCGAAGAGACTGCCACGCCTTCTTTAGAAGAGCAGCAAATAGCGAGAGTTGAGTTGTTTCATGAACGAGGATCTCTCAAAGACTACATCCATAATGTAAGTAGCAGATTATTCAGTATTTACTGTGTGGAGTTCTCTGTTGACATTTCACGTAGTTAATAATCTTGTTCTCTTACAAGAGTGACGTTTATCTGTAACTATACGTATTAATATTCTACGGCATTTCCACAGGCCTGAGGAAGACACCCTTAGCCTGCCAAAACATAATACTTTGATATGTAGAGTTACATTTAAACATTGATATACATGAATTAAAAAAACTATTATTATATAAATATTTAAACTGTTATACATATACAAACAGTAGGAGGTTTAGTAGTAATTGGCGAGCGAGCGTAGCGAGCGAGACACTTACAGGGGTAACACAATTGAAAATTGGGGATGTTTGTTTATTTGTATATATGTTTGGACGTACGTATGTCATTTTGTACTTTGACCCTCCGTATTTTTGTGTTCGCTCCGCGTTCGACCCCGTCCCAAACTTCACTAAACAGAGTCCTCCGGTTTAGCGACCATTACCCGTATCACCTTAGAAATTGAATTGTTTACCGCTTTGAATTGTTTTGTGGGTGCAGTTAAAACTCAAAAACTTATGGGAGCTCCATTTCTATTCTAGTTAGTGGCGGTGGTAAGTTAATACGCTATTTGTCACAGTTATAAGCCCTACTCAACAGTATTTACTTGAAAATTCATTGTCCACTAGACGAACCACGAAGGTAAGTCTCGCGTAGGTATGTTCAGTTGTGTGAAAGTATTGTGCGTTACAACTACTATTAAGAATTCACAAAGAAAATTTTAAATAACGTGATTTGATTTTGTTGCTTCTTTTTCAATTCAAACTGTTGCGGGAGCGGTTACTATGACATTGAAACCCCTTTACCGCATACGTAATTAAAAAACTCGACTTTATTTTAGTAGCTTGAGTGTTAGTTGTTAAAATCAAATTTAACAATAGTGTAGTTTGAGGCTCGCTCGCCATTTGTGCTCAAGCACACCACTAGTTATACTAGTATTACTATTATTCATATTCTCATCGTGACAATGTTAAGTGGTGTTAGCCTGTGTCATCTGGTGTTACACGGTGTTAGCTTGTGTCATCTGGTGTTACACAGTGTTACCTGGTTTTGTGTCCCAGGTGTCTCCCACTGTGGAACGAGGTGAGAAGTACAGTGGTGAAGGTTCACCTCTGGCTCCTGGTAAAGTGGCCAAATTGGGACGTCAGATATTGGATGTAAGCACGTTACTGGGCATGTGTGGGTGGGCGTGGCTGTTTATAATTAGGTGGATGTAGTGTTTTTGTATGTTTGTTTGTAATTGTTTGTGCGTGTGTTTATTTATACGTGTGTGTGCGTGCCACTACTGAGTGCAGGCTGTCCAGTATCTGTACACGAGTCTGCCAGCGTCCATGTTGCCTCTGGGTCACATCCGCATAGGGAACATCTACATGGAGAAGACGAGTGTGTGCAAGTTAGGTGGCTATGACAATTCCTTCCTCGGCTACGGATGCTGGCTGCAACAAGAGATCACTAAGGCTGGCCACGCCTCCAGTATGGACGTCATCATGTTCGGTAAGGAGTAGATAGTTGTGTGTGCACATATTATGCTGTGGTCACGGAAGTCTACCATTTACGGTATTCATTCTCCCAGCCCCACCCTCTATTAGCAGCACTGGCTGCCTGAATCAGTTACTACATAGAAACCAGCAAAGGCATCCAACAGATGTGTGTGTGTGTGTGTGTGTGTGTGTGTGTGTTGTTGTTGTTGTTGTGGCCATTTTCAAGTGTTGACCAGGTCAGGTAGCCTGCACTTCAGAGTAACCTCATGAGACACTTACTTTAGAACTCACTGAGCTTTAGGGAAACCAGGACAGTGAGGACAGTGAATAGACAGTGAGGTAGTCATTTCAATATAATCCACCCTTTACCATGATATTCAGTATACACTAGTTTGTCCCAAATGAACAAGCTGCACCAGATGACTTGAAACTATTTGCACTGTATAGTAATCTTTGTTCAAATTCCAGAGCATTTCAAACTCGAGAAGTCTTCATCAGTTTAATTAAACTTGGTAAAACCAACTAAAGACACAAACAGTTGGAGGAGGTCTAAGAGAGATGGTGTTTGAAGTTACAGGGCATCTATTCGCATATGTAAAGTGTCCATCATAAGAAGCTTAATTCTCTACTACTAGTTGATGATGGCCGACGCTGAGAAGAGTAATAAACATAGGTATTAAGTCAATAATAATTAATATCACTGATCACTTAAATAAGGTGTGAGCCATAATGGGATGGAAATGGTTTATGTGTTTAGTCATGTGATGATCATGTGCAGGTCATGTGATGTACTACATGTGTACTGGAGGTGACATCAAGACCAACAGGGTCGTGGTGGTGTTGCCTGAGGAGGATCACTTCCAGGCAGTCAGTGAAAAATGCAGAGATGTCTTGAGATACATCTTCAAGATGAGGAAGGGCAAGATAAAGCACTCCATAAAGGATGTGAGGATATTTGTAGTGTATAGAATCTACTGGACACAATATTCAGTGTGTGTGTGGGGGGGGGGGGGGGGGGGTCACGCTGGCAGATTCCTGGAAAGTGTTAGACCACACCCACTTTTAAATGGGTAATTGTATGTCTCGACTATTGCTACAGACACAGTATCAGTTTATACGCTTTTCAACATTCAATTCATGTCTGGTGACATCATCCATTCATGTTTGGTGATGTTTGATTTCTGCAGATTGCCAGTCACCGTTTCTTCACTGGTTCAGACAACACTCCATCTTCAGATTCTGAGGTAGGTCACACTTGGTATACAGGAGTACCTCTTTTACCCGACACTAGCAACTTGTTCAGGCAGCCACTCAAGTTACCTTTTTAACTAGTTTAGTAGCTCGAGTTAGAGTCCACAACACATTTCAGCTATCAACTTTCATCAGTGATGAGGCTCAGACTGTATTATCAATCCATGGTTATTAATTAAGTGAGGGGGTGGATTGACTTTGATAAGACATGCATAGTTTAGTGGGTGTGTCTGCAGCCCACGCACCTCAAGGTGAGAGGGTATGTTATAATCTCTTTGTTGTCTCTAAGGCCAGCCAGACAGTCAGTCAGTGACTCTCTCTCTCCATTTGCTGCATGTTTGTAGGAAGAAGGCAAAAAGCTTAAGGTCATAGCAAAGTTGAAGCAGAAGACCAAGGCGTGGCTTAGCAAACCTAAAGAAGAATGAACTAGAGACTTTCTCATTAGTAGACGTGGTTCAACTGATTCTGCTGTTCTTTAATTTTTATCATGACTATGATAAAAATATGGATGATGTATGGAGATGGGTGTGTGTTATTTAGAAAACATAGGTTATTGATATATTATAAAATATAGCAAACTTCATGTGCTGTTGATGAGGAATGAATGAATTCAGTCAATTTTCAAAGTTGACAAACAAACAACAAATAATTAACAGAAAATACAAATATTAAATATTGTCATGACAGTAGGAGGCTGTGATTGTGTCTCTGCAGCAAACGATGGCCACAGTGGGAGGGGCTAGTTGTTAGATGAAGGTGGTAACAAGGTAGCAAGTTGGTCCAGCACCTACAAAAGAAAATGGAGTCACAGATGAGTCTTCAGAATGATTCATTCTGCTAATCCACGCACGAGATTCTGAGACTCCACCCATCATCCCCACCCACTCACCTGTTTGATAGCCATTCTCTTGCTCATTTTCTTGTGCAGGCACACTGTGATGATGTCAAATAAAGCCACGCCTATTTCTTCCGGCCAGCCAGCTCTCTCATCAGCCACACCCACTACCTCACTACGATGGGCGTCTGAATCATTGAGTAGGTCGTAGAGACGCTCCGTCTATAGAATGACCGGAATGACAAGTGCAACATGTCTGTCACAAGTTAGGCAATAGGTCACACAATCCAAACTCTCTCACATCATGTATGTAGCTCCGTTGCTACTGACAACTTCAACTTCCTCCCAACTATTCCAATTGCTCCTGACTACTCCAGATCTAAAATGATCCCTCAGCTAGTCCACACTCACTTGACACACCCACAACTGCTAGTCCACACCCACTTGACACACCCACAACCGCTAGTCCACACTCACTTGACACACCCACAACTGCTAGTCCACACCCACAACTGCCCCATGCTTACTCCTATTAATGCTCCCTGTTAGTTTCCAGAGCTTCCTATTACTCTAATTACCCCCCACCAATAGTTCCTGTTGTCCGGACTCCCAGACTAGTCCTATAAACTGTCCGTCATCAATAGTTCCACTTTCAGATACTGTTTACAAAACTTAACAAGTCTCCATACCAACCACCCAGCCTTGTTCTGTCCTATTATACATTAATACCAGCACAGGCTCCTCCTCCTGGGTGTGGTTTTCACTGAGTGCAGGCAGTCCTGTATGAAGCTCCAGCAGCACCACGCCGTATGCATACACGTCCGTGCGAGTGGTCAACTTCCTGTTCCGCACAAACTCCGGTGCCATGTACGCCATGGTTCCCCTGACAACCGCGCTGCGAGAGGAGAAGGTGGTGGAGCTGCGGCTGCTTTGATTGGACAGTTCACGAGCTAGTCCAAAATCAGAGAGTTTGGGAACAAAATGTTTGTCCAAGAGAATATTGGCACTACAATAGAATAAGACAGACAAACATGATAATAATAATAATAATAATAACAACAGCTTAAAGTAACAATACATTTATATCTCAGTAATGACAAGGCTGGAGTGTTTCTTAGATTTGATAGGAGGGGTAGAGAGAGTACATATGTTCTGTTGTGTAGAGACCTTTGGAACTATGCAGTGGCACGCCCACTAACTTCATGTTGCATAGTCCAAATGTTAGCACTAAAGGATTTCTGGGGGGGAGGGAGGGGCTGCAATATTTGACACTTTGTAAGACTTTTTCTTAGTGTCATATGAGTGTCACATGTCCATTCTGCCCCAGTGAGGGACTATTTCATGAAACCCTATCAGTGTCCTCCATCAAACTGAAAGCTGCTATATCACTCACTCTTTCTCTCTCTCTCTCTCTCTTCCTTCCCAGACTCACTTCCCACATCTTCTTTGGCTGGTCTCTTCATAATAACCATGCTGACCTCATTCCCACAGCAACTAGAAAGAAGGGGGACTTTTTCAACACATAGACTGATATCATCCTCTGTAGGACAAGGTCTAGTGTAATTAGTCAGATAGAGAATGCCAGGTGTCTTCTATGGGAGCTGTTCCATGAGTCAGGGTTAGAACTGCAGTCTGAATCCCTGCCTCCCATTATTATTAGACTGGAGTTCAAGTGAAGTTATGTAGTTGCCTGAACAACATTAATTTTAACTCACTCACACTTCCCACTGTTGTATGCTGGCAGCTGCTCACTTCCGCTATTGTATGCTGGCAGCTGATTGGTCAGTTGTTGCATGCTTTCCAGCTGTTACCAGGTGTAGCTAGGGTTTAAAGTCATTTTAGCTTTTATCTCATACTTGTGGCACTCACTCTTGTATTTAGTGGTCATTTGCTCTAATGCTTGTGGTCTACTATTCTATATCAAACTTGTCTAACCAATATCTCTAATTCTCTCTCTCTGTGTGTGTGTGTGTGTGTGTGTGTGTGTGTGTGTGTGTGTGTGTGTGTGTGTGTGTGGACACAGTGTAACTTGACAGTGGGTTTACAACCCATTAGAGGTATACATTCTAGTTTCTAGTAAATACACTCAGGACTCTTTAACTCAGGATTCACATTGGATACTTTCAGTGTCAAAACCTACCCACATCAACAATAATAGTTTTATGCATGTGTACATGTGTATTGCCATGGTGATTCTGCACATGTACATGTGTATTGCCATGGTGACTCTGCACATGTATATGTGTATTGTGGACAGATTCATTCTATTGTTTACTTCTGGAAAGTACAGAATTAAGTGTTGCTTGGTCTATGCTGGCATCATTATATTGTAATAACTAAAGCTCCACCTCCTATTGTGAAAAGCTGCTCGTTAAATTAACTGAATGTACACTAATAAAGGGCATACTTGTGGCTAAGTTGCTTCAATGTGAATCAAACCAGCGCTGTCAAGTAATAGAGAAAACCTGAGCCTCTGAATCATAATCACACCTACAACCACCCCATACTTGCAACACTAGTTCCAGTGTATCACACCTACAACCACCCCATACTTGCAACACTAGTTCCAGTGTATCACACCTACAACCACCCCATACTTGCAACACTAGTTCCAGCGTATCATAATCACTTGCAACACTAGTTCCAGTGTATCATAATCACACCTACAACCACCCCATACTTGCAACACTAGTTCCAGTGTATCATAATCACACCTACAACCACCCCATACTTGCAACACTAGTTCCAGTGTATCATAATCACACCTACAATCATCCCATACTTGCAACACTAGTTCCAGTGTATCATAATCACACCTACAACCACCCCATACTTGCAACACTAGTTCCAGTGTATCATAATCACACCTACAACCACCCCATACTTGCAACACTAGTTCCAGTGTATTAATGCAGTCCTGTATCTTTAGTGCCAGTTCAAAGATTGAATAGCATACCAGGAAAGATGTTCATCGACTGTAATTTGATGTAATTCAAAAGTATTTTGAAATACTAAATCTAAGAAAGTATTTGTATTTATATTTAAATACTATTCAAAGTCTTGCCCCCAACCCTAGTCCTGATGAACTCTGTCCTCCAGTGTGAAAGGGATGTTGGCTAAATACATCTGTAGATGTATGTAGAATGTCTAGGAGATGACATCACAGATTAGTGACACTTTCAGTTCATTTATAGTGTGAGGAGTGACACTTTGGGAGACACAAACACACAAACAAACTATACAACTGGTCACACCCACACACATATCCCACACAAACACACACACATACACACACGATACACATATCCCACACAAACACACACACATACACACACGATACACATATCCCACACATACACACACAATACACATATCCCACACAAACACACACACATATGTACACACACACACACACACACACACACCTCTTGACATCTCCATGCACCAGTGTGGTGTTGGGGGAGTTGACTGTATGTAGGAAGTGCAGAGCGTCCGCCACGGCAGATGCTATCCGTAGACGACGCTCCCACCCCAACCTCACACCTCTCTATAACAACACCACCATCACACACAACAAGGTCAATAGGTTACCACATATATCATCTCAAGGATCAATACATCACCACACATATCATCTCAAGGATCAATACATTACCACATATATCATCTCAAGGATCAATACATCACCACATATATCATCTCAAGGATCAATACATCACCACATATATCATCTCAAGGATCAATACATCACCACACATATCATCTCAAGGATCAATACATCACCACATATATCATCTCAAGGATCAATACATCACCACACATATCATCTCAAGGATCAATACATCACCACATATATCATCTCAAGGATCAATACATCACCACATATATCATCTCAAGGATCAATACATTACCACATATATCATCTCAAGGATCAATACATCACCACACATATCACCTCAAGTTAAAGTAGTGCCATTTCAGTCGTTCAAATTGATTTGTTCTTTTTGCTGACAAAGCATTATCAAACTGTCAGCAGGAATTACAAATAGTCATGGCCAAACCATCACACTGATATGAACTCTGACCTTTTCTTGGAGACACTCAGACAGCGAGCCGTACTCCATGAAGTCATAGACCAGGCAGGGTAGGTAGTCGTTGCTATAGGCAACCAGAGACAGGATGTTCCTGTGGTGGTAGCGAGTGAGGAGCTGAAGTTCTTGAAGGAATGACTCGCGATGGAAACTGTCGTACAACACACAGTGCTCCCCCAACTCTCTCTCCTGCCACACATACACACACACATACACATACACACACACACACACACACACACACACGAGTATCATCACATATCCAGGAGAACTAATAAGTACTATTACTACAACTTCAATATTGTTTCTACTAAAGTTGCTAGCTAAACATTATTATTCTCGTAAACTTAGAACATAGCTACTGTAGTTTTTGTATTGTGACAGAGGGACTTTAAATATCTTAGGTCCTTCAGGGAGGGTTTCTATATGTAGTGCCCCCGCCTTCAGGGCAGGGCTTCTATATGTAGAGTATACCTCCAATTGTGTTGTTAGGAACTGTTGCTAGGTTCTAAATTAATTAGGCGCTGCGCGCAGTCGTTAACTACTGTTTTTAGAGTCCCTCAGGCCTAAGTGTAGCGACCTCGCTGCGCTCAGGACACTACAATCAAGGACCTTCAGGAACCCTAAATACAGTAGTTCCCTCTGAAGCAGCGCCTAACTATTATTTAGAAGTTTAAATTATCATTTCCTGCATTCCTTGCTCCAGTAATTTACCTGCACATATAACTCACCCCACCCCTCTGCTCTATCCTCCCTGCCTACTGGGACTCACTGAGTGTAACTTCTTCACAGCGTAAGGTCCATTACTTCTGACCTCTGCCTTGAACACAGTTCCAAACGATCCAATGCCAATCAAACCTCTCGTGAAGCCACCCGTTGCCTCACTCAGTTCATCATACGAGAACGTCAGGATGTTCAACCCTCCGTAATTGTCCTTTGACCTTGATGTAGAGTTCAATGATGATGGCTCAGAAATGAACCTTGACCCTTGACTGCTACCTGCTGTTGACCCTTCACTGTTACTGTTGTACTTTGACCTCGCATGACCCCCATATTCAGAGTGATAGTCAACACTACTAGGTCCAGAGGTCTGGTCTGAACTAATGCACTCTGACCTATAGTCTGAATTAGTGCACTCTGACCTATGGTCTGAGTTAGTGAACCCTGACCTCAGGTCTGAGCTGACATACCCCGAGCCCTCTGAAGTGAAGTTAGCAGATGTACCACTGCTCGTTCTAGTCACATGACCCACATAATGGGGGTGTGGTGCATGACCATACTCTAATCCATGTCGCTGCTGATCATAATATTCCAAATCAAGTGGGTGTGATGGATGATTATTGCTATAGTAACCAGGTTGCTCAGCAACAGACTGGGGACTATCGGAATAAGGAATCCCGGCACTGCGTAGGACTTGAGCTGTTCCTTGGAGAGGAAGTTGACGAACCACGCCCCCTGCTACGCCTTCCTCTAACGCATCCTGATAGAGATCACCGGGATGATATGACGGATGAGCTGGGGGGAAACTTGCAGGGGGAGGGGCTGGTGGAAAGTGTGAAAGGGGAGGGGCTGGTGGGAGATATGATAAAGGAGGAGGTGAGGACTGAGACGGAGGAGGAAGTGGATAATGTGAAGGGGGGAATGGCGGGAGGTGCGAAGGAGGAGGTGGTGATGGTAGGTTGTCTACTAGAGGGTGTGGTCCACTTTGGTATCTAGCACCACAACCATCATTAATGCCCAGTGGCAGATTGCCGCCAACGTCATGGTGCCCTTTAAAATTGGAATAAGTTTCGCTGTGATGATATAAAGTGGGAGGAGCTACAGAAGGCAATACTCCATACTTAGGGTGTTCCTCCGGGGAAGGAGTGGAGTCGGGATCAATCATACGCCCACCTAAACATGACATCATGAAAGGCTAGATGAATGTGACCAGCGCTCAACTCAACTTACCAGGTAACAAAGACAGGCTGCTTGAGTTTCCAAGATTACTATGAAATGACCTCTGCCCCTTTACTACAGATATACTGACTGCAACATACATACACACATACATACACACACATACATACATACATACATACCAGAGTTGGGGTCAAATAATTTAATTCCAATTGCAATTTTCAAATACAATTGCAAATACAAATACTTGATTTCAGAAATGTATTTAATACATTGCAAATGCTTTGTAAATACTAAAGAACTAAACATACAATTGCTACTTAATCATGTGATTATCTGGTGTCACACACACACACACACGCACACACACACACACGCACACACACACACACACACACTGGCCTCCCATTCAATACAATTTTCTCTTTCGCCAGAAATCACAGCAGTAGTAGTTGTTTCAGAGACTTCTACATTCTTGTCTCTCCTTCTGTTTAATGCTTTTTTGTATTTGCATTTTAAGTATTTCAAACTATGTAGAGCTCAATTTCATGAAATATAATCACTTTGCAATGACAGACAATGTAACTGACCCAACTCTGTACATCCATACATACATTCCAGCCATCTATCAGAGCATTGCCATTCCACTATGTCTCACACTACAGCAACATCATCAGGAAATAGAAAATGTCGACCAGTTCTTACAAGTCCAACTCCATTACTCCAATCACTCTCGCACATGCTTAGCAGCTTCAATTAAATCACCTATCTCTCTCTCTCTCTGTTCCTATGCCACTCTCAAACTATATTCTAGCCAGTGCTACTAACTAACTGAGTGAGTAGCCAATAGCAATCTCTCACCATGAGGCTCGAGGATCTCCATACACACTGTGGCCTGCATCCCTTCCAACATTACATATAGTTGATCCACCGAGATGCCCTGTGCTTTAAAATCATCAATCACTTCCCTGGCCGGACTCGTGTGGGGTCGACTACCGCTATGAGCAAATCTGTCGGCAGCATGCATATCGTAGCTTACTGGAAAATAAATACAAATACAACTGGTACAAAGAGAAAAGAGATTTAATCTCTCTGTGTGTAGGGGGAGGGGGGAGGAGGGAGAGGTGGAGAGAAGGAGGGGGAGGGACAATGGTAAGGTTTAGGAGAGGAAGGGGGCTTTGGGGGAGGGAAGAGGGTTTGGGAGGGCTAATTGGTGTGGGAGGGAGGGGGGAAGGTGGTTTGGGAGTACTGCATTGATAGAGACACTTCGTTTCATCATATAGTCACCATATTCTTCAGGTAGAAAAGAGCATCAAAACAAGAACACTTATCAATTTAATCAGCTCTAGAAACCATCCACTTATGTCTACCAGAACTGCATTAAGCTTCTATTGCATATTTTTTAGCACAGCCAAATGAATCCGTTCACCTTGAGGCTGAGCTATGAGGTCCTTCCAATTCTTTACACCAGTTCCTTCCACATCCAGACAGTCGCACACTCGCTGAACCACAGAAATTGGCAAGTTGCCTATCTCAGAGGTTGCCATCTCTTCACACGGCTCACTTCCCAGTCAATCCTTAGCAAACACGACACGATAATTAATAGCTTCTAAGTTCTAGCATCCGAAAATGAAACCTCTCTCGACCACGCCTACGTGATGCAAATGGTAAAGGGACACTACAGTAAAGGGACACTACTCACTGGCCCATCGAAAATTGTGATCCCCGTAAATCGGTCCGGCGGACCGAGATTCCGTCATAATGGTCCCCCTAGCATTCACCAGGGGCGATTTAGAGGGGGGGGGGAGCTGACTGGTGTCGTACGAGCCCCCCCCCCCCCCCTTTTTTTAAAGAGACCTCATTACTTTAGCTAGTCTATTTCTTACCGATAAAAGTATATTACTGATAACTTTTTGTCCGCAATTTTTTTTCCGACTCCAATAATCGCAATCGTGTAATGAGCGCACCCTACTTATGGATATGCTGAGTCAGGATTTTTGCTATTCGTCATCCTTTTATAATATAGCAGACCAAGCTCTTATAGGCCAAAGCTGAGCAAGTATAACATGGTTGAATTATAGCCATGTAACTATTAGCTAGAATGACTTTGTAGTTTCATTTTTTTCATATGAAATCAATCTTCATTTTTATTCATGATTAACTTAGCTACCTATTCACTCATTTTCACAAAAATATCTTTGTAAACTTGTTTTGTTCTTAGTTTTAATTTTCCTTCCTGATTTGTCAATTATAGACAGTTAGATTATAATGCTAATTATTGTGCGAATGAATATTACAATATAATCTTGTAGGAAATACAATGTATACAACATTTTCCATAAGTAGCTCTCGCTGTGTCACCACTTCTGGAAAAGAGCCCCCAAGATCCGCCTCCGGTCACCAACGGTCCCCACACACGGTTAGCTTAGTGCGAGTGAGAAGGACGGGGGAAAAACCGACTCAGAAGCTTTGACTATCGAGAGAGTCTGTCACTGCATGTCTACTGGCGAATACTTTTCAATTACTTCTAAATATTAGAAAAGGACGATCAGCAGAAAAACCAGTAAACTTCGTGTGAAAGGAGGACCTGGTAGTCGCTGTTTCAATAGTATGTTTTTGCATCATTCAAGAATATCTATGTACAAATTATTTCTCTAGTATCAGGAAACTTAATCATATGACCCTTTAATTAATACTTCCATAGCTATTATGAGAATAAAAAGTGAATAGTGACACAAGAACATGAATGTGCATTGAAACTGATGATTTAAAATTGTCAACAAATTGTAATGGTTAGCTGGTACGCTGGCTTTCACTCCGGGAAAAAGCAGTGATAGCGTGGATATCCTATGCTACTTGGGAAAGGGTACGGTAGAAGTTTGGCGTAGCCAGACTAGTCAGGTACACTGACATTGAGCAGCTTAGTCAGCAGTCACCTTTTTCTACCTAGATGTTGACTAAGTTTTTTATGCAGTATCAACTAGTCTCGCGTAGCCAGACTCCTTTTCATCCCTTACCCGCTACACGGAGAGGGAGGGAGGTCGTTAGCAAAATTAAATTTCACAAAATTTCACAACCGCGTCCCATTGATTAGCTAAATTATAGTTGATATAATGGTATCCTTTACTGTACTCCTTTATTGCATGACACCAGTGTACGGTAAAAATTGGCGGGAGATTACTTTATTCTTAGGAGATGTAGTGCCCCCTCGCATCGACGTCTTCGAAAATGCATCAGTCATATTCTACTGTGGCAGTTTATCTGCTGTAAGCTGGTCGCTCAAGCCAATCTTAACGGACAATTTAATGCCCTCCAGTCGTAGGTACCCGGTTTCAACAAGGCACCTTAAGGGGATAAAAACAATTACGTTGGTGAATTTACTCTCAAATGACAGTGGAATGTATTACTGTAAAGGAACTGGTAAAAACAAGACTTTTGTCAGAATGTTTTATGTCAAAGTTTGGGGAAATGTGAGATATGGAAAAGTGATACCAAATTGGGTAGAAGTTACTGAAGGAAATTCAGTTACTCTAACTTGTGGAAGTGTGAAGCCTGTGATGTGGACCAGCGTGCATTTTGATGTTCAAAACAAAAGCTTTCAAGGAAATAGTCTCACTTTGTACAATCTAGAGAAGGAGCACAGTGGCCGATACATGTGCAGGGGTGTGGTACAACACAAATTGAAAAATTACGACTGGAGTAGTAACAATAACATTTTTCACAGTTGGGCTATAATTATAGTAGATGGTTTTGTAGTCAGAATTTCACATTAATGAAGAATAATACTTTGAACTATGAGTATAAATTTTATTCAATATCATATTTCATCACAGCATAGCAAGGCCTGAAAACTCCGATAGTGAACTCTTTAATGAGTAAATCACCTCCTTAATTTAACAAACATTTCGCTTGCCTCCTCCAATGGAAAAAGTATTACTTATCACTTCTTAAAGCAAACAACCTGTTTTGTGGACTGAAAGCCTGGTCCCATCAGTTTGGAGACGAGAGTTCGTGAGGACCAGTAAGCTAGCAGCAGGTATTAGTCACGAATTTATTTTGTAACACTAACAGCAACTGTGTGGAGGCAACATCAAAACTTGGTCAGAGAAGTGAGCTATGACAAGCTCAATCAATTAAATAAACAAAAAAAATGAATAAATCAAAACAGAAATAAATAAATAAATAAAGGCTGCTAAGACAAGAGTAAGAAGATAAAATTAACTGCATGATGATAAACTCACCCGGAGGAGTCGCCTTTCATCAGCTAGCTACCATATTACTGACTCAATCTCTATTGCTTATGATGTCTAGTAGAAAGTAAACTTTCCTGTATTAGCATATTATTTTTGGGCGGGAACAGTGTCAGTATGTATATAGTGCCTGGTATGCGGTGTGACCCTTACTGTGTGGAAGTGGTGTCCAATGGTGAGGGTGTAACCCTTAACCTGGGCCTGCCACTACTCAGCTGGGTGTTACATGGATGAGATGATCATGATGGTAGTGGTGTGATCCCTTCTCTACCATGTGGCACAGGATGGGTGCCTATTTATGGAGGTGTCATAGACTACTCTGTTAGAGGCATGTGTGGTCTGTTAAAGAGTGGTGTATACCGCATCTTTAGGGTTGAGGCTCGGGGAGTATGATGCCAGTCGAGTGGTGGACCTTGGCCTCCCCACAATGCCTCTGCTCCTGGGAGGGCAGATCCTGCAGCAGTGAAATCTGTAAAGGAAACAACTCCACAATCCGAGCCTCCCAACACTAAGTTTCAGCTGGGTGACACCCTCTCTATGGTGCCATGAAGAATTGTCCGCCGCATCCTCAAGGCGGACTTTGTTGATATGGCCGAGCTGACAGAGGAAAACTTAGAGTTAGAGTAGAACTCCGTTGCTAACTCAAGGGGGAGGAGAGCAAGCCAGTGCCAGCTCACAAGCTGCAACCAGCCGGAGATCTGCTCGGTTGGGTCAAGGATTTATGCCATTTCACGGCATTGTGGTCCGCTCCCACCCCAGCAAGGCTGTCGACCTGTGGGCATACCTTGCCATAATCCTATCTGGAGGGGAGCAGGGTGACTGGTGGTGGGAATATAATGCCCAATTCAGGCACCAAATGCCTTCTCTAGACAAGGCGGAGTTTGGGCATCTGGACCAGGCCCTTTATACGAGGTGCCTCCTTGTCCTCGGGCTCCAGTGGGACACAGAGGACTGCTCATGACCCCTCCTTAGGCAGTGGTCTTGCTCAGAAGGCGAAGAGGTGGCAAGTCACCACATGTTTCACCTGAAATGATGGATGAGCATGTGCCTCAACATCCTGCCGTTTTCAGCACATCTGCTCTCGCTGTGGCAGGGATCACAGAAGGCAATATGCCCCCCCTTTGGCATACGGAAAGTCCTCTGCCAGCTAAGTAAGCTCAGTGGGACATACCCAGGACTCCCTGGGCCAAACACGGCAGTCCTGACCATAATATCATGAAATGATTACGCATTCTTCTTCTATTCTTTTGTTATAAATTTTATCAGTTGTTTTGGTTTGATTGCTTTCCATACAACATCTGAGTAGTTGTTGTGTTAGATAGCTGGAGCGAGGCTGGGTAGGACATAAGTGGAATGTGGTTGGGAGCCTGTTATGTAGCAACAGGAGAAGGTGGGGGGGGGGGGGGGGGGTGTGGGGGGGGGAGACAACTTGGTATCACTAAGGATAATGTAGAGTTAAGGGAGGGCATGGTTAGGTATGTAAGAGAGGGCAGGGACCAAAAAAATATTGGCGGTACTCTGGTCATGACGCGGAGGCAGGTTCCAGACATCATGTTCACCTTGTGAGCAGCCAGTGTTGGCTGTCAGTTGAATTCTCCTGTCCTGATGGTGTTCCAGGACGTTGGCCAGGAATGATGGTTGGGCCTCCTTGCTCTTGTAGTGATCATAATGATTTATAGCAGTGTGACCTGCTCATTTCACCTCGTTGTGGTCTAGGAGGTACATCATGCTCCTACAAGTACACGGCAGATCTATCGACCTTGGCCAGGAGAATATCTTCCTCTCCTCTCCCTTTGGTAAGGGTATGGTGTCATGTTCAGTGCCCCATGGTGCCTGAATTGTAGGAGGAGTGTTTGGCAAGCCACTCAGACATTGACTATCTGGTACAGGGTCTCCCTGGAAAAGGCTTCTGAGATGGCTTCACGCATGGGTCGAAGACATGTTGCAGTTCGTCAACCAACATGCAGTCGGCCGATGTACAACCGGTGGTCATAAGTAGTTTTCTTGATTCTGAGATAGCAGCTGATAGGGTGCTGGGCCCAGTGGAGCCTGACATCACTGTGCATGTACAGGTGAACAGGTTTGGCCTGGTACCTAAAGGACACCAACCTGGAAAGTGGTGCCTCATTGTGGACTTGTCATTCCCAAGAGGCCATAGTGTCAATGATGGTATCGAACCAGAGTTGTGTATGTTGCACTATACTTTTGTCAATGAAGTGTGCAGGCAAGTAGTGGCCAGAGGTCGGTGAATGGTTCTGGCAAAATTTGACGTCGAAGGTGCTTTTGGGACAGTTCCCGTCCACCCTGATGATTGGCGGCTACTTTGTATGAAGTGGGGAGGACAGGTATAAATGGACAAGGTCCGTGCCTTTGGACTCAGATCTGCTCCCAAGTTATATAATGCGGTGGCTGACACTCTGCTGTGGATCTTGGGTGGTGTGGAGGGTCTCCACTACTTGGATGATATCCTCCTTTTCGGTGATCCTAACTCTGAGCAGTGTGAGCAGGCTCTGAGGTCAGCGCTAGCCTGCTGCAACATCCTGGGAGTGCCAGCGGCCCACATAGAAGACAAAAGGTCCCAGCACAATGCTCACTTTTCTTGGCTTGGAGTTGGACACAATGTCCTTGACAGTGCACCTACCCTCAGTCAAGTTGGACTGTCTCCTCAAAGAGGTCCAGCGGTGGCAAGGCCTCAAGTCCTGCTCCAAGATGGAGCTCTTATCATTTATTGGTCAGCTGGAGCATGCATGCTGTACCATCAGGCCAGGGAGGTCTTTTTACAACGGATGATGGAGCTCTTAAAGTGTGTCAGTGAGCTGCACCACTGGGTCCGCTTGAATGCTGGGTTCCATTCAGTTCCTGCCCATCTGGAATGGCTTGTGCCCTATGGCCATACTGTGCAGGGTCTCACCCCAGGTGGCACTGACATCTGATGCTTCTGGATATCATAGGGATGTGAGCACTTTATGTTGAACAGGAAATGGTTTCAGTTGCAACTCCCTGAAGGCTGGGATGGTGTCCACATCACAGTGAAGGAACTGCTCCCAATTGTTGGGTGTTGCTATATGGGGCAGCGAATGGAAAGACGTCACAGTAGTCTGCTTCCATGACAATGCCACTGTGGTGGCTATTGTGAATTCTGGCAGAAGCAAGATGGACAGGGCCATGCACTTGATAAAAGGCCTCGCCCAGTCCACACACAAGTTGTACTCTAGTGATCAGAGGCAGTTCCTGAATTTACGCTCTGCAGCAGGCCTGCAGGCGGTGCCAATAGAACCCAGTAGCCCAGTACAATAGAACCCAGTAGCCCAGTACAGTGGAACCAGTAGCCCAGTACAATAGAACCCCACAGGGGAGGATGTCCTATGTAAGTTCACTGCTAAGATGGCCAGCAAGGGACTGAGATACCGGACGATCAAGTCCTATATGGCTGGCATCAGGCACTTGCACATCAAGGAGGATCTTGCCGATCCTTTCCTCCCTACTCTGCCCTATGTCCTGAGAGGCATGAAGCAGTCACAGGGAGAAGGGGGAGCATTTGCCCACATCATTGCACCAGGTCAAAGCTGTCTGGAAAGGTCAGGCAAGTGACCCGGACTATATAATGCTGGCTGCCTAGCTTTCTTTGGATTCCTCAGGGCTGAGGGAGTCCACTCTACCAAGTGACACTGGGTTTGCGCTTCCACTCACTTGTCCTGGAGCGACTTAGCTGTCAACAATCCTGTGAGTCCTGGTGTCCTTAGTGTCCGTTTCAAAGCATCCAAGACCCCTTCAGGAAAGAGATTACATTGTATATAGGCAAGGTACCATCCAACCTATGTCCAGTCTCTGCTATGCTGGCATATCTGCTGGTGCGGGTAGGCAAGTTGGCCCCTTAGTCTCTCTTCAAGGATGGTAGACCTCTAACCCGACAGAGATTCGTGCAGGCGGTGCATGATGCTCTAATGGCTGCTGGCATCCAAGCCAATCGTTACGCCAGCCATAGCTTCCGGATTGGGACAACAACAACAGCTGCAGCAAGAGGAATAGAGGACTCCATCATCAAGACCCTCAGCACCTCTCTGTGCTTACTATTCTGTACATATCACAATTTCTTTCTCAGCCTTCTTTTACTCATTAGATGTATTCTCTCTCTTTCACAGGCTTTTTTTTAACAATACAGAATTAAAAATATTTGGTCGCCAAGAGGAATCAACCCAGGACCACTTGCTTAACGCGCAAGTGCCCTGCCACTGAGCTACGACAACCAGTCGGCAAACAAACACTGCAATTCTGTATTTATATTGTTAAGGGGGACTACTATGCTACAGTTTCGCTCTCAACAACTGCCAGGGGCCTCGCATGACTGATGTTAGTGCAGGATAGGAGCCACGGGATTAATAGGGCAGCAAGACAAACCAGCACTGCGTGAATTGATCTGTAATGCAGGCAATCGCTCTGCCACTGAGCTATAGCAACAAGCCAGCAACCAAACAAAAAAAAAATTCAAAAATTATTTTTATCCATGGAAAATTTTACTCTGCTAATTTACCACTTCACAATTTCTTTCTTAGCCTTCTTTCCCCCCTTAGATGCATTCTCTCTTTCATAGGTTTTTTTTAACAATACAGAATTAAAAAATGTCTCGCCACCGGGAATCAATTCCCAGTGACGACCAAATATTTTGTAATTCTGTGCTATTAAAAAAAACCCAGCAAAAGAGAGAGGATACATCTAGAGAGTATTTATAAAAGGCATGATTGTATGACATATAGCTACAACCATAAAAGGAAGTACTCTTGAACTTGTATACGATACATTTTGTATCAAATTTTCACCTATATTGTTTTTCTTGTTAAGTCCGCGCTATTTTCTTATAGAAGATGACACTGGCTGTTGGGTAGGTATATTATTAATAATATTGGTTGGCTAACTTTGATTTAGTATTTTGTTTGTTTATAAATTAATGAACATGAAAACAGATGAAGGTTATAATTATGAATAAGATTTTTTCTTGTACCATTTGTATATACCATACATTATCATGATACCAGTGACCACTCCACTGACCGCACCAAGTAGCACGCCACAGGATCCTGCAACACATTCACATGTACAAACCTGTGATTATTACAACAATACCAAAACACGATACAACAAATCCTAAACACACCATAACGTATAACGTGCTTCTTAAATTTAGTTTTTGTTTTTCCTTTATATTAGTTTTGCTTTTTTTAGCCAGAAGTGTGACTTACTAAATCCGGTGACCTTTTTTTTATTGTCATCATGTTTAAAAATTAACATATATTTACAAATTATAATTCATGCTTAATTTTTTGTTAATATTTTGCAAATTTCATTAATTTAAATAAATATAATAATGGTAATTTTATTCTTTAATTGTTACTAATGATCATCGTAATAGTACAAATTCAAGTAAACGATTTCCTCTTATCTCTATAGTACCCACGGGTATTATCTTATAGGTAAATTTGACATTCCTTTAGTTTGGTTAATAGGAAAATTCATCAGATTTAGCAAGTCAATAACTAGCTACCTAGTTTTAGTTTAGATGACCTGATCACTGATATATCTAGGGAAATGTTTACTTAGGACAGTGTAGGACAAGCCTCCATAGAGAGAGAAGATGATGCAAGGAAGAAAGACAGAGAAGCAGAGAGAAAGAAAGAAAGAAAGAAAGAAAAGCAACCTTACGGAATCTCGGGCCTGACCTCAGCTGAGCCTTGACCGGGCACAGTCGACTAACAACCCATAAAACTCCAAACAAACCCCCACAAACAGCTATTTAATATTTATCATTTAATAACAACAATATGTACTTTAGGTAGCCCTAGCCCTAGCCCTTGCCCTAGCCTAGCCCTAGCCCTAGCCCTAGGATTCTTATGTCCAGACATTGCTATAATGTATTATCTCTGTTGCAACAGGAATACAGAATGTGATTCTAATTGGAGAGCTATAACAGAATACACTATGTTTTATGGGCAAACTCAATGCTCACCTATTACTAAATAGAGCACATATGGAGGCAGGCTATTGGAATGAGGTGCAACAGTTGAAGTGACCTGTTGAAGTAAGTCTACATCAGATCTGTGATAATCCGTTATCAACATCCTCTTCTTATGATAGTAAAATTCGTCATCACTCTCATCACTACTTTCTTATGTAATATAAATGAGAAGTAAATAATGATATGCTAATCATAAATTGTACTGGCTTTATTACCTGCCTCAAGGTTTAGCTCTGCATGTCTGCTTTGCTGTGAGTACTTCATTTCTGCAATAATAATTAAATAATAAGAGACTAGAAAGCTTGTATCATGTGATAGTCTCACCCACTGGGGAAGTCTTGAAAAATAGAGGCAGCTGCTTAACATACGATGCTCTTCTGCCAACTAAATTGGTCACAGACATCAATGGAAAGACAAGCACCTGATGAAGACCATTACCCAATGCACTCAAGGTAGCCATTTGTGTGGGATACGTGATGGCCCGATATTTATCATTATAAATTCCAGCATCCACGAATTCCATCAGCACAAGATAACCAGTGTAGGAAAAATTGAAGGAGCAACCAACTCTGAGTTGCGTGTATCGTTTGCTTCTGATTGTTCCACAGTTATGAAGAACTCCTGTGTTATTTATTATTATAGTACTATATTGTATTTATTCTATCGAACGAGGCCTGAATTACTGTATGTCATTAACATTAAAACCTAACCTATGCTGAAAAAACACGTCTAGGTAGATCATGTAACATTGACCAATGAATGCACTTGTATGACAACAAGTTATATCTAACAAAATTAGCTAGATGACAATCAGTTTTCAATTGTATTATTAAGTAGCTAGCTATATATTATTATGACGTAAATTAATTGTAGGAAAGCTTTCAAAAGAGCTGCCTAATTCATACAACACAAAAGATGTCTTACAATACTTATTTTTGTTTTAATTATAGAAATTTGTTAGATTTTGTTACCCCAATTACAATGGTCCACATTATTTTAATGAAGCACCAAAGATGCAAACCCTCAATGCTACTATACACTAGCTAGCTATTACAATATAATCTCAGACCAAAAGAATATTTATTGGCTTTTCTAATGAGGCATTGATATAGCTCGAGCAATGAAATGATACAAGTAAACACTGACTCCGTAAGAGAAGCTACACAGGCCAGAGACACTCACCGGTATTTATATTTTCAATGCAAAACTCCACTTTCAGCAACTCCATTAACTTCCCAGCAGCATAAAGCAAGCTACTGCTGACCACAAGAAGTTATTTGCCCACGTGATTGCGACATGATGATAAGGGATGTTAGCGGAGCTGAAAGCTTTGCATTTTCTCAAAATCTGCCCGAAATTCAAAAAGATAGCACAATAAAGGTCCTGAATCTGAGTAAGTTCATACCTAAATCAACTGTTAATTGTCAGTAATCTCCAGAATCAGAGTGTAACAGACAAACAGACAAGACGACTACTATAACCCTCTCATGGATCTGTACTGAGGCTTAATTATGGAGAATATGTTAGATTTTTTTACCCGTATTACAATGAAACACAGAGCAGTGAACATTTCAGCTGTATTGTCTTCAGATTAGTGCAATATTTGCAATGTAAGACATGCTCTTCAAATACAACTAGAATACCATTAGTTGTGAACTCTATAGAACCTACTAAGCTGCAAGGGTCTATTTCCAAGATAAAATTCTTGAATTACTGTTTTATACATGGATGTTTGTTTTTTTCTTTAGAAAATGCAAATGACATCAATGTTATATTCTTCTTGTTTATTGTGTAATTCGCTACTGATTCAAGTTTGATTAGCTGTACACAACTCACTTGGTTCTCGAATAGCCAATGAAGCTGGAGCTCCTAGTCCAAATCTGTTAGTTGCCCTGACAACCACTTCATAATCCAATGCATAACTGGCCTCTATCCTGAACTCTGTCACCCTCACATTGCAGTGTGTTTTATTACTGAAGTCAGTTAAGATATTGATACAGTATCTGTGTCCCCAATTAGGGACTAGGACAGCTTCTGGAGGGTCCCAACCAATAACCAAATAGGAGTGATAAACCAAATATAGCTGTAGAGATTTCACAGCATTCAGACGACCTATTGGACAGAAGAAATTATGTGTACCAAATTGACCCCCATTCCAGAATGAAACTATATGTACCAAATTGGCCCCTATTCCAGAATGAAATTTTATGTACCGAATTGGCCCCTATTCCAGAATGAAATTTTATGTACCGAATTGGCCCTTATTCCAGAATGAAACTATATGTACCGAATTGGCCCCTATTCCAGAATGAAATTATATGTACCAAATTGGCCCCTATTCCAGAATGAAATTATATGTACCAAATTGGCCCCTATTCCAGAATGAAATTATATGTACCAAATTGGCCCCTATTCCAGAATGAAATTATATGTACCAAATTGGCCCCTATTCCAGAATGAAACTATATGTACCGAATTGGCCCCTATTCCAGAATGAAATTATATGTACCAAATTGGCCCCTATTCCAGAATAAAATTACATGTACCAAATTGGCCCCTATTCCAGAATGAAATTATATGTACCAAATTGGCCCCTATTCCAGAATAAAATTACATGTACCAAATTGGCCCCTATTCCAGAATGAAATTATGTGTACCAAATTGACCCCCATTCCAGAATGAAACTATATGTACCGAATTGGCCCCTATTCCAGCATGAAATTTTATGTACCAAATTGGCCCCTATTCCAGCATGAAATTTTATGTACCAAATTGGTCCCTATTCCAGAATGAAAATTTATGTACCGAATTGGCCCCTATTCCAGCATGAAATTTTATGTACCAAATTGGCCCCTATTCCAGAATGAAATTACATGTACCAAATTGGCCCCTATTCCAGAATGAAATTATGTGTACCAAATTGGCCCCTATTCCAGAATGAAATTATAGGTACCAAATTGGCCCTTATTCCAGGAATGAAACTATATGTACCAAATTGGCCCCTATTCCAGAATGAAATAACATGTACCAATAATTGGCCCCTATTCCAGAATGCTTTCACTGGAAGAACTTGAACAAATCAACTTAATTTATTGATATAATGAAGAATCCTGTCTTCTGCATGGATTTTGTTCATAAAAAATTAAGAGATCTGAACTACTTGGAATTTTAAGTCATTAATTTTAATCAATAGCAAAGTTGAACAATTATAAACTTTCAAAGTCAACAGCTTGATGTAGTTCAGCTATATCAGATATATGACAGTTTCACTATATTATGTTGCCACATGGAACTCACCCTGGACTGATAAAGTAATAGCTGAAGTAGTGTAGTGGTATCCTTCTTCCTGTAAAACCCTGCATTGAATTTTGAGACCATTATACTGGGCATGAGCAGTAACAACTAAAACACCTCTCAACTCCTTTCTGTAAACTGTGTCCACTGCTTTGTATGATGTATCTTCCAAAGCAATCCCATTCAATAACCACTCAATATTCAAAAACTTGGAATGATAAAGAATGCATGAAAATTTGGCTAGTTCCCCTTCATAAATGGGTGTGTCAGAGGTTGACAGGTTAGCTAGAGAATAATAATAACTCCAGCTTGACATAATTACCAAAGATAGTACCACACCTTCATTCAATCATGGGTGTGGGCATGCAGGGTTCAGGGGTTCTGCTGAACACCGCTTTCAAATTAACGATATTCATGAATATTAATACATGGTAACAGAGACCAGTCACATATTTTATTCAAGTTGTTGAGGTGCTATGTTCTCTCGAGATGATGGATTGATGCTAAAGAAGTATAAATCACAATGACTGAATTGTACATCACTAGAAATCGTCCTTTATCTACTCAGAAATTAAATAATCTAAAGGCATTCGCTATCCTTTTTAGGAATCAAATAGCTACTCTAGGGAACATATCTGTGTAACTTGATCTAAATGTGGGATCCATCATCTTCTGGTAGCAATAGGTGTCACTATTGTCCATCAATCATGTGGTGGAAGGTGAACGTGAACAGCTTTCCAGAAATATTGCTTGTTTAATTAAGCACATAAAATTTTGACCTACTAATAAAAATGACAATACAGTATTTTGTTTTACCACTTTCTAACCATTCTGTCTGTAAAGGTCAAAGATCACACCCACTCTTGAATAATTCTGCCTACACCTTGTGTCAATATTAACCTCACCCTGTATCAATATTAACCTCACTTGTGTCAATATTAACCTCACTTGTGTCAATATTAACCTCACTTGTGTCAATATTAACCTCACTAGTGTCAATATTAACCTCACTTGTGTCAATATTAACCTCACTTGTGTCAATATTAACCTCACTTGTGTCATTAACCTCACTTGTGTCAATATTAACCTCACTAGTGTCAACTCACTTGTGTCAATATTAACCTCACCTTACCTTTTATTATCAAAGTTGCTGTTTTACCAGTTCCTATTCTGTTGGTAGGTTCTATATTCACTGAAGACAGATGTTGATACATAGCTTTTCTGAACCTATACAACGGCTGTCTCACGTTGCATTCACTAATGACTGGCAAGTTTTGCCGATCTAATGCCTTCACACAATATGTTATGACATCAGCTTTAATTAAGCTGAACGGCGGATCCCAAGAGATGGAAAAGTGGGAGGAGTAGAAATGCAGCTGCAATGAAGTCACTGAGTCCAATAGACCTAGGTATTTGTGATACACATAAAACTGAGTGTTGAACATGCTAATAGAATGGCTGTCATAATTCATGAATCTTACTAGTTCAGATTTAGTTGTTTTATAAACTGAACAGATTTTTAACACAGTTTAATTTATTCATACCTTGGAGGATAATTTTGCTATAACTAGAGTAATACTTGCTTCCGTTCACCATGGTAACCACACACTGAATGATGCTCATGTTGTAGTGTGATGCAAACTTTCGAATAAGAGTTCTAGAAGATTCTGATTGTGTTAGATTCACTGATTCTGTGTCAGATGTGTTGAAAGGCATGAGTAGCCATTGGAACTTAGTCAGTAATGAAGTGGTGTAGTTGTAGACACAGTGTAAGGCAGTAGGATTGCCAACATACTCAATCACAGGACTTGGCTGTATATACACTTCACTCTGTGAGGAAACTATAGCAAAAACAAACCACAATGTAATGAAGTTATATTGGATATGCTAGCTTGTCGCTTAGCTATTAAAAACTGGTTGGATCTTTAACAATTATCTCCCAAATTTACCTTCTCGTCTAAACATAAAGAATACCAACAACCGTAACATCGCGCGAGTCCACTTTCAAATTTTATTGTATTACTGCCTAGCAGCGCACGGGGCATTTTTTGTTCGCGCAATTTGTTTTTTATTTTTTATTTAGCTTATTTTTCTTCGTTCTGGAATCGCTATAATATCTACTGCAGTAAGAAAATGGTGCCTCCTTTAGCTGAGATATTTTATTCGTTGAATGTTAAAGTGTGCATCAGTAGTATGCTACATGTACAGTTCTATCTATGGTACAGGTCGGAAAATGGCTAAGACTCCATTTTTTACCACAATATTTGCCGGAGTGGCATATCTTCATCTAGTCGTCTCGCGATTCCCTTTACCCATTGCTACGCGTAGCGATTGGTAAAGGGTCTAGCTAATCATATACCAGTGCTACAGAATAGTACAGTGTACACTTTGGTGTTCAAAATGCAACTTTTGAAGAAAACCATAACTTTAACAGGAGTACAGTGGCATGCATGTAGGGGAGTCAGAGCTAGAGTTTTCATAGCTGGGTCATAGTGATAGTTAGTGGATGTTTGGGTATTATTATTAGCTACCCTTAATTATTTGAGACATAATTGGTGTGCGAGATATGAACCAAGATAGGCAATTAAAATTAGCTAGAATTATACCATTATCAAATAAAATTTAAATATGTACAAAAATTGTTCTAGCTAAGTGATTGTGTGTTTTCTCCAGTACCATTTATACATGCAGGCTGTGAAGAGTAATCCCAGTATTGCCCCTACAATCACTCCTCCAGTCAGTCCGAGAATACCTGCAGAAAATAACTGTAATTTATTCAATTAATTCCACATCAATCACTTACCAAATACGATGAAGAGCAGCACTTGATTCTGATCATAACCAGAACCTACTAGCTGTGATTCAATGACCTCACTAGCTGGCAGTGTCACAACTTCAATGCTAGTTCTGTGATTACCTTGGACGTATTCTATAAAATAATACAATTGTATCACGAACATAACAATGAGTACTAGATAGCTTCATACCAATAGCGACTGGTTTTTTTCTAACATCAGATATGAGGATGGAAGTTTTAAAGCTAAACCTTCTCCCTACAAGATTAGAGGACTTCAACAAAGGGAAAATAATCACATAATGAAATCCATTTCTTAATCCTTTCACCACAATGGGTTCATTTGAAAGCAATGTACTTTTGCTCACAAAGTGTCCTAGTTGATTGTGATAGAGTATGGCTGTATAGCCGAGTACAGATTCATTATAGGAACACTTAGCCTCCACATATCTCAGGTCATTCCTGGGGTGCCTCACTGTGCAGTCCTCCAGAACCTCTACAACAAAATATTATAAGTCATAATAAACACCACAATAAATATTGACTTTGCCAGGTATTTAGCTGGACATATAAAATAGCTTGGGCCATATAATGCCTTCAGAAATGCTTAGTATTATTGTTGTCATTGCATTGTAGAACATTGAGCCAATCTCTACTGAAATAAGTATAACAATAGCTTTTTTTAACAGCCAATATAATATATATATATATATATAATACTTATAGCACGAGTCAGAGTACAATATGGGAAAATATTTTACGAGCACGCAAAATATTTTCACGAGCCAAAGGCGAGTGAAAATGTAGCGTGAGAGTAAAATATCATTCCCATATTGTACGACGAGTGTGATAAGTGATTTATTGCTTCTTTGAAATTTTTCTCAACCGGGTACAATACAATTTTCATTGATTTTACTCGCTACGCGCGCGCTACAAGTAGCGTACAATATAAACCGTACAATATGGGAGAATACAGAACGCTCGCGTGATGCGGAAATATTCAAGTAAAAATATCAAAGCTGCAATAAATTTATTTATTCCACCCTAGATATCTTCACAATGATATTTTTAGGTAAATGACGTGAAATATTTCGCCATATCACACTCTGACTCATGTACTTATTACATGAGTCAGAGTGTGATATGGCGAAATATTTCACGAGCAGGCTAATTTATTTTCACGATCCAGAGGCGAGTGAAAATAAAGCCTGAGAGTGAAATATCTTGCCATAACACTCTGACAAGTGTAATAAGTGGTTTATTCCACACTAGATATCTTCAATACTGTAGTTAGTACTAGAGGAAGGGTAACTCACAGCTTAAAGTTGGTTGTAGGGGCTACCCACACCCCCAGTCAGATATTTTAGCAGCTGCTCTAACCCTGTTGAGCAGGGTAAAGAGCAGGGTACACCAGAGGAAGGTAGCTGTAAAACCTGAGAAAATTGAAAAGTTTAGCTGGTTGCTATAACTACAGGGGTAACGAGTATAGCGTGAAATAACATCGTGAAATATCGTGAGTTATTTCACAGTTTATTCATGTACCTAAAAATATCATTGTGAAGATATCTAGGGTGGAATAAATAAATAAATATATATATATATATATATATATATATATATATATATATATATTATAATTACAACTTCCTGACATTTCTAATTCTTGTCCTATGGAGGACTTCAGCAAAGTCAAAACAGGTTAAGTTTTATGTGTTAAACTGAGAAAAGCTGATATTATTGAGCATACTAATTTTGTTAAATTATTAGTCCCATTCCAACATGCTGCACTGACCAGGAACAATGATATCAGCAATGGCAGGCAATCCTTTACCCACTTCATTCACTACAGAAACCAGAACACTGTAGGATAGTCCATACATCAAGTTCACTATAACTCCTGGTTGGGTAACATCACAGTCCAGCAGTGAGTGCAATAGACTGGGCTCTTTCCTCAATAGTACACAATAATAGTAGTTCTCCTCAGTTTTGGGAGGAATGACATAAGTGAAAGGTTTTGCCCAAGACACATTCAAAATGTTCATAGACACTTCCGTCATCAAATTCACCTTGATTGTTCCTAGTAATAAAATAATCAATGGTGCTAATTACTCACTGCATTCTCAATATAAGATACATACAAGCATTTACATAGCTATTAAAATATTAGAATCAAATAGTGACTCCTATTTAGCGAAGCCATCAAATTCCATAGCTATCGTCATAAGCAAACATTTGTATTTACAAAACATAACATTATTGCAGCTAGCTGGTATATTCCATACACATGTCATTATTGCAGCTAGCTGGTATATTCCATACACATGTCATTATTGCAGCTAGCTGGTATATTCCATAAACATGTCATTATTGCAGCTAGCTGGTATATTCCATAAACATGACATTATTGCAGCTAGCTGGTATATTCCATACACATGTCATTATTGCAGCTAGCTGGTATATTCCATACACATGTCATTATTGCAGCTAGCTGGTATATTCCATACACATGTCATTATTGCAGCTAGCTGGTATATTCCATACACATGTCATTATTGCAGCTAGCTGGTATACTCCATAAACATGTCATTATTGCAGCTAGCTGGTATATTCCACAAACATGACATTATTGCAGCTAGCTGGTATATTCCACGAACATGATGGATGTGACATCTTCACTTCTTAATGACTATGTATTGATTATCAAACTGCTGCTATTGCTTTCCTGTTTTATTTCACTAGGAACTCCCCAATCCCAGGAGTACCTTGGACCTGAAGAAGAGCGACATTAGAAGTTATATTGTAGTTGTTCTGATACAGGATCACACACTGTATGTTGGCCTTGTCATGACTGGTCACTGCTGTGAATCTAACCTGATGATGTCCAGACACAAACCTCTCCCGAGCATTAAACACTCTGCGATTCAACAAAGTGGCATTGAATGTCCACATAAGCCTACCAGAATGGGAATAGGTATGGCTACATTGAAATATCACTTCAGTTCCAGTATATACAGCAAGCTTCATTGGGCGCAAGTCAGCACCTGACAATATTCGATTGTTACACAATGTTAGGTGAATAAATTAGGTTGATGGGCCACAAACAGATATATAATGTCATTCATAGTGCACCATGCAACCAAATAGTTTATCCAGCATGCATACTTGAATATGTGATTTTATCCTTTAGTATAGCTATAATATTGTGCAATTGTCAACTTCAGATGCATATAATCTTAACCTAAATCATCCAGTAAGTCACAAAATGTTCATTCAAAATGACATTATTTTCGTTTTCCCTATCTTAGATTTCATCCAAGTTAAGTAATTCCACATCATTTCTACATTTCTTACAAATAATTAAGAGTTATGTTTACATAACTTTAAACATTACTATTAACAATCTTCTCAGACCCTTTATATTATCACATGATTTGTAACTGTGAGTCTTACGTGGAAACTGTAAGTTTGCAGTTGGACCAGTTCCGACAGAGTTCCTGGCCTTGACCAGGACATTTGCTATCCACTGAAAGTGAGACTTAGGGAGGTGATACCAGAGATGTCTGATGTGACATGTGTGGGCAACTACACGCAGTAAATGTTTACTCTTCACTGCCACGCAGTAAGTGAGAGACGGGGCAGAGTGGGGTGGAACCGTGAGACTAAAGGGAGCCCGCCAGGATATGTTTATGCCACTCTTCTGGAGACTATAGGAGAGTTCAGATACCTCTGAGGGGACACCTAATGCAGAATTCACAGTCAACTATCATTTTTCACTGTAAATATGTTACCTGAGTATAATCACAGTAATTAGGAGTTTCTGAAGTAAGCATAGCTTGGTCTTAGACTTTCATACATAAATAATTGTTTCAGTCATTCTCGGCTGAAATAATTATAATAATAGCAAATTTTCTCGTTCTAACAGCCAATACCCTGAAGAGGACTTCAGCAAGAAGTCGAAACATCAGGTTAAGTTTTAATTACCAACATTGGCTGTTAGAACAAGAAAAATTTGCTATTTTGCATTTCTGGCTATTCTAATGTTTTAGTTATAACACTCTCTCACTAATATACCACTGAATGTATCACACCTTGTACTAACAGAGTAGCATTATTAGATATGATGTCGGCGTTCGGTAAACGACACTGGATTCTTGTGGAGTTGAGAGACACTGAAGTGTTCCTAAATATAATAACCTTTAATGTCTGCCTTCCATAAGTTTTCCAGGAGGAATTAGAATCATTTTCTCTTGCTACAGAGCCATTGAGCATCCAGACTACCTGTCCATTCTGCTCTTGGTCAGTGTCACAGTAAAAAGTGGCCATTCCATCCTCATATATGATATTTGTTATTGGTTGGATACTTAGTCCTGAATATACATTAATGATACTGTAATTAGTGCTAATTTAATTACTAGTATTACTGTTTTGTAAGCTTTTCGCCACACATAATAAGATAAACGACTGTAAGATACAGGCTAGAGCCATCCTTGACTACCGAGGAACCGCGCGCAGTGCGTAAATGTTTGGGGCGGGGCCGGCCAAGGCGAAGCCACGCCTACTTCAACGTCGAGACTGACCTTTTATCGTCTACGATACACAACCTATCAATCACAGGTTTTTTTTTCAATGGCTGCCTTGGGTGCTTACTTAGGTTCTAGCCTAACTCGCCAGAGCAGACCTGCTCTACTGGCGGCTTCAGGTTACTGTGGAAGAAGACTGCGCAGCTCTGAAGCAGGTTTGTAGGTTAGGATGCTTTGTTGCGAGTTATTTACTATTAGTGTTGGACTATGTAGGGGATTCTGACTTGGTAGTGATCGGCAGTGGACCAGGAGGTTATGTAGCGGCCATAAAAGCCGCACAACTGGGGATGAAGGTTAGTTTTTACTGTTACCCTACATCTAACCCAACTGTGAACATAAACACACACAGATAGCTGCCACCATAAAGTAGTAAAGGTCTCAGTAAAGCTGCATTTATCACTTAGCACTTGTTTCTAAAGCAACTCATTATACTGTTGATCTGGCATGAACACTTCAGAATCCCCCGTAGTTTAACTAACACACAAACGTCCATCTAATCTGCTGCTACAGCTGAAGGCAAATCCCTGCCCACCCAGTACTGTGCTCTTTGTGGCGTTGCAATTCAGGCACGTCATTCACTAGTGTACGTACCAGTTATCAATATGCAGGGTTCACAAAGATTGCACCGGTGTTTAGGAATATTTTACAACTGTTATAAAGAATCCTGCTGTATTATTCAGAATATCCGATCTAATTAAAGGGTGCAGTTGTATTTTACTATTCAATGTTTTATGTGGACTAGGTCATTTTTACTAGCAGCTCTAGTTATTCAATTCCTAGCGTCAATAAAGGTCGCTATGGGAGAACTTCCACTATCTTACTTTTTCCTGCAATTGTTATAGTGTTATATCACAGATAATGTAGTCCTTGCTACTGTACAATCCTTCATCTCTATCTGCTCATGGCAGAGCTTGGCTCTCTGCTATTCAGTGCAGATCATTACCTTCTCATGTGTTACATCTGTCACTGTTGTGGACAGAATTGAAAGTAGAGTCACTTCTATTGAGTTTTTCACTGCGGAACATCTGAATACACGCTAACACATGTATTTACACAGGCTCACTGGGTCCATGTGGGACTTCTTGTGTGTGTTCTAGGAAGAGCCAATATACAAAATATGTAGCTTCCCTGGTCATAATGGTCATCTTCCCTGGTCATAATGGTTAACTATCCACTTAACTCTCTCTCTCTCTCTCTCTCTCTCTCTCTCTCTACCTCTCTGGTCATTGTAATACAACTCCATGTGGGAAAATCAGGAATCACAATATATAAATATACATCCTGCACAGTGGTGTGTGTGTGTGTGTGTGTGTGTGTATTGTAACTAGTAACATAGTGTTTCATTATAACATTATACTGTGCTGTGTATGTGTCAGACGGTGTGTGTGGAGAAGGATCCTACGTTTGGTGGGACTTGTCTGAATGTTGGGTGCATTCCTTCCAAGGTAAGATGAAAGATAAGAGAAGAACTCATCATACAAAGTGACATGACCGTCACATAACTGTCACATGCATTTTACCTCCTTGTGCACCTGCCTGTCACGTGATTGTCACATGAATGTCACCTGCCTGTGGCAAATGACTATCACATGACTTCACCTTGTATGTCACATGACTGTCATATGACTTGTATTCAGGCCCTCCTCAACAACTCCCACTACTACCACATGGCCCAGAGTGATTTCGCCAATCGAGGTATTGACGTGGGCGGGGTCTCTCTCAACTTACCGGCCATGATGAAGCAGAAGGAGGGAGCAGTGACTGCTCTCACGTCTGGTATTGGTCATCTATTCAAGAAGAACCAAGTGAGTTACTCATGGTGTGGAGGGTAGACTGTATAGGGTTTGTATGTGGTGGTGACCCTTTACCAGAGTAATATCAGTCCGTAAAAGTTCATAAATAACCTTTTTAATGTGCATTTTTGACCAGGTGAAGATGTGTTTGTTTGTTTGTTTGTTTGAGTGCTTTTCTGTTGAAGGTCATTGGATGCTGACTGGAATATCTGTTTACAATCCTTACTAGTAGCTAGTGAAAGTTCTAATGCCAGTCTAGTATACATGTATGATTAATTTGACACAGGAGAATATCTCGAGTCTGTTGGCTTTCTATTGATATAAGTGTTGCAGTGACCAGTGTAAATGTGACTAATCATGAGATGGGTGATATTCTCCGGTGCACAGTACAACACAGCTGGGCTACTTATTATATGAGGAACAAGATGGTGCAATATTAGTGTGGCTTGAGTTCACAGTGCAGTTGGTATTTTTACTGTTCACTTGTCCTCTTTCAGTCGGTAAAGGGACAACTCTAGAATTACTTGGCTATCTGTGGACTCTGTAGTATTTAATCACTTTGTGTGTGTGTGTGTGCGTGCGTTTGGTGAAAGGTTATCGGTGCAAAAGGTTTTGGTACCATTCTGAGCCCCAATCAAGTGGGTGTGACTTCAGACGATGGCTCCACCCAAACTATAAACACCAAGAACATTCTCATTGCCACAGGATCTGTGCCACTGGCTTTCCCAGGACTGGAGGTGAGAAACGGGGGTGGGGCTCACGCTTATGGTCAGTTGTGCTGACCATATGTGGGGGTGGGGCTATTGCTTGTGCTACTAGATAGGGGGTGGGTCTCATGCATATTCCTGCAAGAGGCTAGGAGAGAGGTGGGCTACTAGAGTGTGGTGAAGGTGGGTGGGGCTGGTGATTATTAACAACTACTGGAGTGTGGTGAAGGTGGGTGGGGCTGGTGAAGGTGGCTGTGGTGATTACTCACCCTTTACCTAACACCTTGTCTCTGTGTTTCAATTAATGTTGTGTTTAGTTTGACGAGCAGACGGTGATCAGCTCCACGGGTGCTCTCTCCCTCTCGCACGTTCCAGAACATCTCATCTTGATCGGAGCTGGGGTCATAGGTCTGGAGCTAGGCTCTGTCTGGTGCAGGCTGGGGGCAAAGGTCACCGCCATAGAGTTCTTGGGCAACGTGGGAGGAGTGGGGATCGACTTGGATGTGGCGTAAGTGTGGGTGTGGTTTGCAGTATTGGTGTGCCTGGCCATGGATGTTATTTATAAAAATCGTAGGTCCTTTTCATTGTTGTGTAACTAAGAGAGATGAGATAAAGTTGTAGTAGGTGTTCGTGTATTGATCAGAGAAGACAGACTTGCATGTTTTATCATTGCTAAACTTATGTTCAAACCCAAATAGTTGCCAGTGAGGTAGGTGGGGCTTTCCATTAATTGCTATGGTTACTGAATGTGTGTAGCCGCACCCTCCAGCGCACCTTGAAGAAGCAAGGATTAGAGTTTAAAATGAACACTAAAGTAACTGAGGCCGTCAAGCGTGAAGGAGGCGGAGTTAGTGTGACAATGGAGTCGGTAAAGGGTGGGAAGGAGGAAAAGCTGGAGGGAGACGTGCTTCTCGTGTGTATTGGACGGAGAGCTTATGTGGACAACCTGGGGCTTCAGGTGAGTGGGTGTGGTCTGTGTTGGAGTATATGAATGGGTGTGGTCTATGTTGGAGTAGATGAATGGGTGTGGTCTATGTTGGAGTAGGTGAGTGGGTGTGGTTTATGATGGAGTAGGTTGGTGGGTGTGGTCTATGTTGGAGTAGGTGAGTGGGTGTGGTCTGTGTTGGAGTAGGTGAGTGGATGTAGTCTATGTTGGAGTGGGTGAGTGGGTGTGGTTTATGATGGAGTAGGTGAATGGGTGTGGTCTATGTTGGAGTAGGTGAATGGGTGTGGTCTGTGTTGGAGTAGGTGAATGCTCTGTTTGTGTGTGTGTGTGTGTGTGTGTGTTTAGGATGTAGGTATTGCAGTGGATAGTAAAGGTCGTGTAGAAGTCAACGACAGGTTTCAAACAAACGTCCCCAGGTATTTCTTCCTTCCCTCTCTCTGTCTCTGTATGTATGTGTGTGTGTATGTACGAATGTTTGAATTGGTGATTGTGTATATTTTACAGTGTGACTATCCTGTTGTTAATGCTTGTAAACATATTGGATTAAATGTTTGGATCAGGTGTCACTCTCTTGCTTTAGCGAGACCATAATCTTGTGTATGCACAGATTGGTTTCTTACACACAAACACACATTGTTATCACACAATGCCAGCTAACCATCTCACTCACATCTGTCCAGAAAACAAACAAACAAGTTCTCAAATAGAAACGTGTGTATGCTATAGATGACTGTATCCATGGTGATGTGTATGTGTGTGTGTATGCTATAGGAGATTGTATCCATGGTGATGAGTATGTATGTGTGTGTGTGTAGTGTGTATGCTATAGGAGACTGTATCCATGGTGATGTGTATGTATGTGTGTGTGTAGTATGTATGTTATAAGAGATTGTATCCATGGTGATGTGTATGAATGTATGTGTGTGTGTGTGTAGTGTGTATGCTATAAGAGATTGTATCCATGGTGATGTGTATGTGTGTGTGTGTAGTGTGTATGCTATAGGAGATTGTATCCATGGTGATGTGTATGTATGTGTGTATGCTATAGGAGATTGTATCCATGGTGATGTGTATGTGTGTGTGTATGCTATAGGAGACTGTATCCATGGTGATGTGTGTGTATGTATGTGTGTGTGTAGTGTGTATGCTATAAGATATTGTATCCATGGTGATGTGTATGTATGTGTGTGTGTGTGTAGTGTGTATGCTATAGGAGATTGTATCCATGGTGATGTGTATGTGTGTGTGTGTATGCTATAGGAGATTGTATCCATGGTGATGTGTATGTATGTGTGTGTGTGTGTGTAGTGTGTATGCTATAGGAGATTGTATCCATGGTGATGTGTGTGTGTGTGTAGTGTGTATGCTATAGGAGATTGTATCCATGGTGATGTGTATGTATGTGTGTGTGTGTGTAGTGTGTATGCTATAGGAGATTGTATCCATGGTGATGTGTATGTATGTGTGTGTGTGTGTGTAGTGTGTATGCTATAGGAGATTGTATCCATGGTGATGTGTATGTATGTGTGTGTGTGTAGTGTGTATGCTATAGGAGATTGTATCCATGGTCCTATGTTAGCTCATAAAGCTGAGGATGAAGGCATTATCTGTGTAGAGGGAATACAAGGCGGGGCAGTTCACATGGACTACAACACCGTCCCTTCTGTCATCTACACTCATCCGGTAAGAGGTGGTCAACTTTAGTTACTTGTAAGATTTGTAAATGTATATGTGTGTATCTCAATTCTTTTTTTTATTATTATTTTATTATTACTATAATATTACTTTTTTTATTATTACCGTAATCGTGAGTTGTTAGGGCCCCGCCCCTGCTTATAACTCCAAACAGCAAGTGGCACCTAAATCTGAGGGGGTGGGTACTTCTTGAGCAATGATCATGTTATATGAATATGACAGGAAGTAGGTTGGGTCGGCAAGTCTGAGGAGATGCTCAAGGAAGAGGGCGTGGCTTACAAAGTGGGCAAGTTTCCCTTCACTGCCAATAGCAGAGCAAAGACTAATGGTAAGTGGGAGATTGAATTATGAGTGGGTGTGGTTTGGGAAGAATAGGAAGGGTAAGGATAACATGTTTACTAACATGTGGGTGTGGCATGTGGGTATGGCGAGCGTGCAAGTGAAGCAAGAAGTCGCATGCACTTGTAAGTCATCAAGATTTCAATACGTGTGTGTGTTTGGTATGTGAGTATTTTCAAGCGAGTGCAAGTTGGTAGAAGTGAAACTAATTTTGTTGTCCATTCGAATGACTTTTGTTCCTTGACGAGCTAGCTGTCCTAGGGGAAGACCCGTGGGCCTGAACTCTAGTAGTTTAAACAAACTGCCTACCAACACCTCATTACTGGCTGTGAGACTCACAGTAAGGCTACACCCTCTTCTAGCGCCATTACACAACACAGTGAGCAGAGTTGATTAGTAATAGCAAAGACTAGGTTTTGACGTCGTAGTGATAAACTGAAAGTTTATGCTGAGGAGTGTCATTCAAACCTCATCTCTTAAAGTAAATATTATTAGTCTTAAAAATATAACTGAGCAAACTCACTGGCATATCTGAAGCACACCTCTAGTTGTTTGTGTGTTTGTTTGTGTGTAGCCGATACAGATGGTATGTTTGTTTGTGTGTATGTGTAGCCGATACAGATGGTATGTTTGTTTGTGTGTGTGTAGCCGATACAGATGGTATGTTTGTTTGTGTGTATGTGTAGCCGATACAGATGGTATGGTGAAGGTTCTGAGTGACTCTACAACAGACCGCATTCTAGGAGTCCACATGGTGGGATCTGTGAGTCACATACAAACACACACACATACATAAACACTTAGATATATACGTATCACATACATACACGTGCATACATACACACATACTTCACATCATGTTGTTGTTGTTGTTGTTGTTGTTAGGTTGCAGGAGAACTGATAAACGAGGCTGTCCTTGCCATGGAGTACGGAGCGTCGGCAGAAGACATCGCCAGAGTGTGCCACGCCCACCCAGTAAGTTTCTCTGCCCACCTTGTGTTGTGTATGTATTTGGAAGTCATGATTTGATGTGTATGTATGTGTGTTTGTTTCAGACATGCTCAGAGGCTCTAAGAGAAGCTGCACTCATGGCTTATTGTGGGAAAGCAATCAACTTTTAAAACTTGTCACACCCTCATGCCACGCCCTTTCTCACAAGTCAGTTAGTCCTATCTGTATATGTCACATGACGTGCATGTGACATTTAGTGAATATTAACCCACAGCATATGTATTATTTTTTAATATATATTAATTCTCAACCGGTTTCTACGGTAAAGATCACAAGTGGGACTCCTGGGAGGAAAGAAGGGGGTGTGGCATTTTCCCTAGCTGGAGAAATATTTCCCCCTTAGAAATTCTTCGGTATTAGCATTTTGGGCTGTACGTAGTTTTTTAACACTACACAACTAAATACAGTGTGTCTGTTTATTGATCATCTAAACATCTAATAAGTGAGTTTGCCCCTGCTAGATTAGTCTTCATTATGCAGCTGTCTAAATCACTGGTTGCTATAGTGTTGGACTTTTCTGGAATCTGTATAGTCCTGTGTTGCTAGGCATTTCAATGCTATCTTCAATTTCACTAGCCAATGTTTAAGTGTTTCTGCACACTATACAGTGACCCTCAGTTTGAAAATCAACAACAACAACAAGATGGATCCTCAGGGCGGACTGGCGTGCATCCAACTAGTGTTGTTTTAGTTAAAACCAAAACCCCTTAGTTTTGGGGTATTTTACTTTTGGTAAGAATAACTAAAACTAAGCTGTAGAGAACATGAAAAAACTAAAACTGATTATTTTAGAAGACAGTAAATTCAATAATAACTAAACCTACCAGTAGAGTGGATAACAAAAACTAAAACTAAGCAATTTTATTGTAAACAATTCACCTTGAATTATGTCATTATTAAATGAAAATATAAATTCCCATCAAGTAATTATTCTCTAAACTACATAACAAATACCATATTTTATTAATAATACCCAAGTTTTCACATAAATAAGCCGATTTTGAAGTTCTTTGGGAAAACTACATGAACATCTTTCTTTAAGGAGTCATTATTGCAGAATTTGAGAGGCAACAAATTAACTAAAACTAAGACAATTGATAGTATAACTAACTAAATCTTCTATATGGTATTGAAGAAAAACTAAAAACTAACTACATCTTCTGGGAGAATTTGGGGGAAAAACTAAAACTAAGCATTCAAGATATTTTTTTAGTATGAATAACTAAAACTAAGAAAGTCTGGAATTGCTAAACCAAAACAACACTACATCCAACACGTAGTGCAGGCTTCATGGACAGGAGCTCAAACAGAAGAAGAGTCTCAGCATAGAAAGGATGGATGCTGTCTGAGACAGGCAGGAGTCAAGGTCATTAGTTATAAAATAATGGTAACAGAAATACTTCACAATTTAAATAAAAATGAATAATGATGTATTTAACAGTTGGTAAAGGGTGGTCACGTGTTGATATATCCGATGAAAGTAGAGCACATGTAGTGGTGAATGAGGAAGCCGCACAGAGCAGCTATACATATGCCAGTAGAGTCCGCTACACTGGCCACGCCCATTGAGAACTCGCGGTGAACCTCCGGAACCTGCACAAATGATATTTATAGTTTAAATCAAGCCACCCATATGACAACCAGACACACCTCCTTGGTGATCGAGTAAAAGGCGTTCACGTACACGCCTCCTCCCAGCAGTCCCTCATAGAAGATTATGACAAATGTCAGCCAGAAGGACGGGATGAACAGGTAAATGGTTGCCACAAAAAAAAACACAAAATTAACCACCTGCACACACACACACACATACATACACACAAAATAAATAATTAGATTCTGTAGGCAACTAAAGCTGGGCTATATCAGCAATGTAGACATAGTATACTATATTGATTAATATACTTTCTTTTTTTTTGCTGCAATCATACTGCTTGGGACGCCAACAAGAGAACTGTGAAGCCATACTTGAAGATGAGCTCTGCTGGTCTTGAGTTATCTTTCTTTGTGTTCCACCTTACTGATTGTAGTTGGGAGGTGGGTGAGCAAGTGACTAAGGAAGTTGCTGGGTAGCTTCCTACAACTCACTTCTTATATGGTATGCACCTCTGAGAATGTCCCAAGTAACTGCAGTGCTGGCCTAGAATGTGGCTAGAACAGCCAATACAGCTACTAATTACTCTTTGGGCTAAAACCAGCTGCAATTTGAAAAGCAGCTGTACTGGAATGTCTTGAGGGTGTCCCCAGTATTTATAGAGGTACCGATACATAGCCCACCTTTTATGCAACAGTCAGAAAAATTGGAGACTCTACAATAGGACTTGGAGAAAAGAAGTGTTCTTAATTGAAGTTTGGGAAGTTCTACTGTACTAACTTGACACCTCACAACTTCTAATTGCTATCCACAAGTAGAAATCAGAGTTAGCCAACACAGACACACACACACACACACACATGCACACACACACATGCACACACACACACACACACACAATGCCATAGTTACACAACCACCTGCTAAGTTCCACATGCACATTTCTCTGTCCCTAAGCACACCTCCCTCCTTTACCTGTAGCAGTGCCAGGATCCAGAAGTGTCTGATGTGGAGGACACTGACAGACGATCTGGACACGAGCACGCCCACCTGGTACATGACCTGCAGCCAGCGATACTGAGCGTGCTGGTCCAGACACAAGCCACCGATGTGAGTGTTCTCATTGTACAGCAACTCAAACAGACCTTGGTTGATGGAGTACTCCGCAGCGTAGACCAGAAATAGCGGCACCATGTACTTGAACAGGTGAGGAATGTAGCGCACGTGAGACCAAAGTTCATGACCTTTGACCTTATCCACCCACTTGGTGAGTGTGGTGTTGATGGCGCCCGTTCTGTCCGTATGTAGTAATAGATTCAAGTCATCGGTGCTCGACTCTTCATGGTTCATACCATCCACACGAGCTTCTACGGGAGTGTAATCAGTCGTCTTTAAGCCACACCCCCATGTTTTGCCCGTGTGGGTGTAATCGGCAGGTCCCAGTATGAAGAAGTACGTGACAACCATCAGCAGTGGCACAAACAGCTGTATCAGTAATGTGACCTTTGGACTCAGAAACGTCTTGAGAACGGCATAGACCACAGCTCCGCCCACTCCAGCTGCTCCCGTGCCTGACGACCAGGCGGATACAGTTGACTTGTGGTAGCGCGCTGTTAGACTGAGAAATACTATTTCACCAAAACCTGAAGAAATGGATGCACAGACCACGCCTATCAGGATGGGGGCCTCTACGGTCGTCAAGGCAACCAGGAGAAAGCTAGCCAGGCAGAATCCAACTGTGCTGGATACTCGAATCCTGTGAGAGATGAAATTACAGAACTGAACAAAAGCCCACTATCCCATGACTACATAACCACTGAAGCACCAAAGGTGCGAACCCTCAGCGCTATTAAACACTACCTAGCTATTACAATATAATCTCCTTCCAAAAGAACAAGCAATCTGTTAGCTATTTTAATCAGGCATCAAAATAGCTTGACCAATGAAAATGGTACATGGAAACGCTGTCTTCATAAGAGAAGAAGCTAAACTAGCCAGAAACACTCACTGATAAACATTTTCAAACGCGAAACTTCACTTCTTTCAACTCTGTTAACTTCCCCGAGCATAAATCAAACTACACCGCTGGCTGCAAGAAATTATTTGCTCACGTGATTATGACGTGATGCTAGGGGGCATTGCCCATAAAAGCTGGTACCTACCACGGAGCTGAAAGCTTCGCGTTTTCTCAATGATTAGCCCGAAATTAAAAAAAGTAGCACAATAAAAGGTCTTAAATCTTCGTCCTGAGTAAGTTCATACCTAAATCAACTGTTAATTGTTAGTATTCTCCAAAATCAGAGTGTGACAGACAGACAGACAGGACGACTACTATAACCCTCTCACGCACGCACGCTGAGTGTTAACTGTCACTGCTAGTGAATATAAGTATAGGAAGACATGTCCGCTACAGTCTAAAGCTTCAGATAATATAGTCTTTCTTTCATTTTTCCTTTTAAGTAGTAATACCATAACAATGATGTTTCAACCTAGTGAGGTCATCATCAGTTTAAAAAGCACAATGACACATATTTGCCCAAAGGGCAAAACTGCGTAAGATAGAGAGAATGTTTGAAAGAGAAGTAAAGAAGTGAAATTCACCTCAACAGTACTACAGGGACACATACCGGGTGTACTATGACCTAGGGCTGGACGGTATTGGCAAATATAGTACCACTATTTTTTTTTTTTAATTATAGCAATATTACTAAATACCTACTATTTCTGATAATGAGTTGAGTCATTTATAGATGATTTGAATAATGTGAATGACAAAAATTTAATTAGTAATGAGTAAAGTTTAATACTATTTCAAGTTGAGTGAAATCAGTTGAGTCGTTTATAGATGATTTGAATGTGTATGACATAATAAATTAAATTAATAATGAGTGAAGTTTATACTATTTTAAGTTTTTGAGTGAATATTAATGTTATTTTAAGTTTTTGTTCAAGAAGGTCAACATATCCACCTTGAAAGGATTCATGCTGGCACGTAAGGGAGTAACAATGTTCCCTGAGCAACTGAATACTCTTTCTGAAGGAGAGCTAGTAGCACACACACACAGATACTTTTTAGCCCTACCAGAAAGAATAGGTAGCTTGAGACTAGCCCCTTTCCACCACAATAGAGGATCTTCTTCAAAATCCAGCTTGGGAGCCTGTAAATAATCCTCAATTTCCTTTCTGCACTGATCGCCTGCTGATAGAGCAGCAGTAGAACTTGGTACTGGCTGATTTTCATGTTTTTAAAAAAATGATCCCAGACTTTTCTTTCGCTTTGCTGGAGGTGGCTCAGTTGAGCTACAGCTCGGTTCACTGGGTTGTGCAGTAGCAGGTGGAACTGCAATAATTTCTAAAACTATTCTTTCTTTCATGTCCTCTAGGTCAGATTCACTAAACGATTTTGATTTGAACCGAGGATCAAAGAATGTAGCCAACTGCAAGATTTTATGAATCTCATTGGAAGCCGGGTAACGATTTCGAAGGTCTGTTATAACACGAATCTTTAAATCTTTGGTTAACTGTGTGTCATCATCTTTCTCCTTTAGAATGCTAGATTCTATTAACTGGAGCATTGGTAGAACCGCAGAGACAGTCACGTATGTTTCACCAGACAGGATATCAGTTAGAGATGACAGAGGAGAGAGAGCACTGTTGACTGATTGAAGCACTTCCATATCCTGCCAAGAGGGAACCAAGTGGCTAACTTTGCGGTCAGCACTTAAAACTGCACGCACTGCACTTTCTTGTTCTAATATACGCTTCACCATTTTGAGTAAAGATCCCCATCTAGTAGGAGAATCCTGCAACAAAATTTTAATGATAATTATAATTATATTTAATTATATCATTATGCCACAAATATTTATAAATATATTATTACATCATTATTGAAGTCCTAATTTATGCATAAACCTTACTGAAACTAGAGAGCGATCTGGTATTTCCAGGTTCAGTAGAGATTTTGATAGCTCCCGCTTCCGCTTCCAACTCGTATGAAAAGCACTGACTATCTTACGAGCCAGTCCAAGAGCCCTAGTAACCCTTGGGTCATGGTGAAACGATTTCGTGATTGCCAAATGCAAGTTGTGACCAAAACAAGATAGCCTGGGCCACTTCAAATCCTTTGCAGCCTTGACAATGTTGCTACCACTGTCTGTAGTAATGCAAACTTGTTTATCTGCAGTAAGCAACCATGATTCCAGCGTTGCTGTCAATGAACTCGCAAGAATCTCACTTGTATGATCTTCGGGCAGGTAGTGAGTCTGAAGGCACCTACTCTGAAGCTGCCATTGGCTGTCAATATAATGGACCGTGTAGCTGATATAAGGCTTCAATCCAACACTAGACCAAAGATCTGTAGTTCCTGAAAAGTATGCAACACTGGACACTTCCTGTTGCACTTTCATTCTCTCAGAAGCGTACAAGCTAGGGATGGCAGTACCTGAAAAATACTTCCTGCTTGGAAGTGAATATCTGGCATCAAAAGTTTTAAGCATCTGATGAAAACCAGGCTTCTCCACTGAATACATAGGTAGGCCATCCTTAGCTAGACAATAAGTAACTGAATCAGTCAACTCCTTCCACTTCTTACCTCCTCTTTCATACGACTTAGCTGTTTCCACTATTGTAGAAAGTGTTGGCTGATCTGCTGCTGGCTTGACTGGTTCTGCACGTTGCTTCCCTTTTCTCATAGCTGCAGTAACTTCAGCATGCTGCTTATGGTGGTGGATTCTAAGGTGAGTCAAAAGATTGGAAGTATTTCCATGCTTAGCTGCAACAACTTTTCTGCATAAACGGCAGATTCCTGTACCATCATCGATAGCTTCACCGCTGCTCCCTTTCTTCACTCCAAAATACTGCCAAATGAGGCTTTTAGTGCCGGGCTTGCTCATGAGGTCTGCCATAGTTCAACAAAATAGCAGAGCGATGAAAAGCAGCTGCAGCGTGTGTGGTGCACGCGCGTTTACGGGGGATTTTTACCGGGTAAATAATCGCGCGTTAAGGGATTTTTCAAATAGGTAAAGGATCGCGTGTATAGACGGTATTTTCTAGTCAAAATATATACCATACGGTTTCGCTCGCGTTACGCGGTATTAATTAAATACCGGTATACCGCCCAGCTTTACTATGACCTTCTACTTCACGTTATAATATACCATTCAAAATAGATCAATATAGCGCGATCATAGACATCACACAAACATACATACGTACACGCAACATAAATACACACACATGTACATACACACACATGTACATACACACCACACACGTACCCACAAATTGACTGACAGATAGCTGAACATAATAGTTTTACTAGCACGTGCATAAATTATTAGACTACATCACTAGCCAGCCACACCCACGCATTAGCCACACCCACCAATATGGGATGAAGTGCATGAAGTACGGAGCCACCAACTTTATGAAGAATGTCGGCAATACATCAGCCAGCAGAATAATCTAAATATAGTAACACAAAACAACAACAAATATGGCAGTAATATAGCCATTGGGATATAGTCTAAATATTATAGTAAAAAAACTATATTATATCCGCTTTGAGAATAATCTAAATATAGTAACAAACAATAGAGAACAGTGTTAGTAACACATCCACCAGGAATAATCTAAATATAGTAACATGAGAAATACATACCAGCAGAACACTGAGATCTAAGAATAGAACATTGCGTCATTTCAGTAGCATTACCAGATACACACACACACACACACACACTCACACTCACACACACACGTACCGAAGTTCCCTGGTGCTGACATTTCTCTCTGGGCCGGTAGTCGGAAGTATTCGTGGTTTCATTCCATACCAGAGTGCAGGCAGTCTCATTCCCATTATCAGAGTCTGTGCCATTGGAAGGAGCCCCTCCCCCCTCAATGGAATGTATGATGTCAAAGGCTGCACTGAGCATGATCACATAGGGATAGTTATTGAGGAGACCCAAGAGCCAGAACCCGGCAATGTTGCGCCATTTGGTAAAGGATGGTCGGGTGGGCGTGGCACAGAACTTGGAAGAGGTAGGTTCAGCTGGTGGAGATGAAGGAGTGACATTATTCGTAGAGAATTCACGGGTTTTGGGTGTGGCTTCATCATCGTCATGGATACTGGTACTCAAGTCAGCCATCCTACAGATAACACGTATCAAGTGAACATCAACTACTAGCCATAGCAACAAGTGAACATCAATTACTAGCCATAGCAACAGGTCTCAAGTGAAGTAGTTTATTTCTAGAATGCCACTGTTTATCACTATCTTGCACATGGTCACAGTACCCACATAGAGTGTGTGTATAACAATTTCTTTACTAAGTAGACCATTAAACTCTTCTATTATGAAAAACAATTGATATTATAAGCTTCCTGACAACTGAACTTACAACTTCAAACTGATTCACTGGGGCTTGGCTAAACAGCTTCACTTTCTTGCCTTCATTGTGCTACTGACAGCAACTAGTTAATGTAAGAGCTTGTTAGCACCTGGTAACACTAATTAGAATCTAGTAACTAGCCTTCAATCATACATACGTAGGAGAGGGTACAAAGTTCACTCCTTTACTACCTATAGCAGACACTTAGTGCTATTACCAGTATAGTGGACTCTACAATTGACATCAGATTTGCTGGCTGCTAATCCCTTACACGTGTCTCATAACCCACATGCCCGTGCTATCATTCCGCCTGCGCCCTTCGCCGCACGGGCCCCAGGGATAGGGCGACCCGCTCCCAATGTTAACCTCATTTAAATAATCTTGAACTGTACAAGAACTAATCCTTTAGCTGCCAATACTGCAGCTCTACAAGACACTATTGCTCAGCCAAGCCATCCTGACTGACACTGATTGACACGCTCACTACTACTTAATGAACACTCAGATTGGCCAATCCTAGCCCACCACAGGGTGGTGTAATGGACACCAACATTAATTAACTGTTTAAGTTCCACCCATACATTGACTCTGATGTACTTCCCATGTCCTTCCTCAGTAATTATTTAATTATCTACTCTTCTATTTATCAATTATATCATTACTTACTTTGCATTCATCAATTGTGTAATTATTTAATTAACTAGTTTATTTATGTTTCTTTTTCTTGGTGCACCTTATTCATTTGTGATAGCTGGTTTTCTATATATTGGCTGGCTAAGTATTATTCTGAGAGTTTTTGCTGTATCTCATATTAACCTATGACACTAACTGAACCAAGAATTAACCTCTCTCTGGCTCAGGGAAGCTTAACTCCTGGTGGCAGCGACCTGCCTAGAACAGATTAATCTCGATTCTGGGGAACTTATTCTAGCCTCCTTAGCCAGAAGGTCAAGAAGCTCCAGGGAACTCTAATCTCCCACACACAGACACTACTCAAGGTAAACCAATACCACTCAGTCTGTGGGGTACCAGAAAGGCGGTGTGGTGATGGGGTACCAGAAAGGCTGTGTGGTGATGGGTTGCCTGTGCCTGGGGAGAAGGAGAGGAGGGGGGAGGGGGGGTGATAGGACTGGTGTGGAGAGTGAAGGAGTGATAGGTAGGGATGGAAAAAAAGAAGAAGTGTTTCTGAGTGTCAGCTATATATGTGGCAATTTTAGACTTGCAGCCAACTAGGCAAGACACTGATTTACAGCCACTGCTAATGACACTGGTGCAAAACAGACCTTTCCCCTTACACCTACCACCACTTGCGAACATGATGCATGCATGCATGCACACACACACACGCACACAGCTTCATGCCTAACCTGGACTACTCACTGGTTTGTTGACAGCGGCAGCTTCCACACAACAGACACACAAACAGCTAAACTAATCCGTTGCGCTTCACAGCTATAGCCCCTAACTCCATCAAAAACTCTTCCTTAAAAACTTACCCACAGATAGTGAGACTGAGACACTAGCTAGGACAGCGAGAAAGAGAAGACTCAGAAGAAGGGCGACTTAGTAAAAATGCAGCACAATTTATACCCCGACAAAACTGCAGTGTCAGCAGCTCTTTGTGGGTGTGGCTTTATTGTCAGTTGGTATGGTGGTGGTGGTGTGCATGCAAAGAGCCCCAGAAGTCGGGTGGAAATCTTGCTGCATAATTAAAATGAGGATTTTGTCGATACCCAATGCAATTAAGCAAGTGAACTGGTGGATAAACCTTCTCTCACACAACTTCTTTGATAGTTTTATTTAAGGTATTTAGTAATTATACACAGAAACATTAAATATTAGGGATGAGGTACAGCACGGACTGAATGCTGTGTAACAATAGGAAGTGATGTGCAGAATGTTAATGCATAGATCATGAGTAGCAGACAGAGCATGAGCTGAGCTAGTCGTCTAGCTGACAGAGCATGGCACAGCCCCTCTGTATCCAGTACTTGACTGGCTTGTCTGTTGGCAGGTCTATGGAGAGGACGTAGTTAGTGGAGTGTCCTGTGGTGGACAGTGTCCCACGACGTTCACTCGTCTTGTACAGTGGACTCACGTAGCAACCTTCATCCTTCAGGTCTACCTTCTTGGCTGGATAAAATAGAAGAGCAATATCTTAACCTTCACACTCACAATATATATGTATTATAGCTGAAACACTTCAATTTGAAGCTCATGCACACACACACACACACATACATACCTGGCTTCATCCAAATCACTGGCATTGGGTCATACAGAACTTTGGGTAGCTGTTCCACTAGAACACTCCTAAATAATTATTACAATTTAATAATTACTCTAATATTGATGATAAAAAAAGTAGTGAGAAATTAAAGTTCTTCAAATTGAAATTCACAACTCAAGTAAAATAAATAATAATAATTGGTATTATAATTAGTAATATTATAATGATGACATATACATGTATTAGACACTAACTTCTCTCGACTCCATCGTGCTCCATCTAGGAACAGTCCCTTGACATAGACTCCATCTTCAGGAGGTACTGGACAGTCATCCACATTCATGACTTGAAACTCGTAGGCTAACTGATCAATGGGGATCACGTACTTCCTGGCATAGTTCTGGAGGGCACTGGTCAGGAAGGCCTGAAGCAAGAAACATTAGTTAAGAGACACAGCATAACTATTAGCTATAGTCAAGTATTAAGTGCCCATCCCCTGCCAGATGGTATTGTATAGTATATACAGTGTCTTCAATAGTAGCTGGAACTGAGCAATTGTATTATGTGTTACTTTCAACTTGGAATCACAGAGTGGTTCCGACAGACAGACCTGTGTGAAGTAGAATCCTGATATCCAGAACACCACAGGCTTATTGTTGTCCATCCAGTCTTGCAAGAACTTGAGTCTCTGCAGGAAATCTGCAATGTAACTTCCTAGTGGCTTCAGACTGGGATACGATCTCTTGGCCCAGAACTCTGGCACTTTCCCTATAAGGAGTGAGCTGGCTAGAGCCTCTAGCTCTGCGTTCATTACCACCAGACCCTTGATGGCCTTCTTCAGGTTAGTGAGGGACGAAGAGATAGCATTGATCAGTCTGTTGAATCTCTCCATCTCTTGCACTAAGACAGTATTCATACTTTCTTCATAAGTTATGGGATACTTCTCCATGGTAGCTGCTAGATCAAACGCTTTAGGGACCTGCAACACAAACACACACACAAACAAACATAATATTATACTCCTGAGTGTTTTTATGAAGAAAAAAAAAACCAGTAGAAAATGGTTCCTAAAATGTGACCGTCTACAGGAAAACCAGGCACAACGCGGCACCCTTCGAAAAAAATTTTTTTTCACTTACAGAGTTGTCGGCGTCCAGATATTGAGCTCTCCAAGTTTTATCGTCGTAGCTTAAGTCGTTCCCACTATAATAGACCTAACCGTTCCCTTCCGTCGGCTTGAAACAATACATTTTTAAGAAATCGATTGATCTTTTCTCGATATTTACGCACGCCGCGTTGTGCCCGGTTTTCCTGTAGACGGTCACAAATGTGCTCTGGCTAAAAGTCATTTTTTAATAACGTCAACAAATATTCTACCATAATATTAATTAATACTAGATTGCCAAGGATTCATAGCAGATGCAGATGCACTGGTAGAAAAGGGTACACATATGCCTATTACTACTGAAGACATAGATATACATATATCAAAGTTGGCTTCACTCAATTAATCAACTTCTTGTTATGGTTGTATGTGTCTACCTTATTGAGGATATCGGATGCAATGTCGTTGAGTGTATCTTCAGTTTTCTTGCCACTCCCCCCTCCAGAGCTTTGTGTTTGAGTGAGCAGAATGGAGTCAAAGAGGACTTTAGTTTCCTGCAGTTCTTTTGAGATATCCACGTTGTCATCCATGCCAAATATCTCCGGAGCCTGTGACATGGGCAGCTCTCTAATGAAGTCCACGTACGAGTCATAATCACCTAAAAATAGATACAATGACATTACGTAAGAGTGAATGCTGTCCAGCTGAAGGTAAATATTTGACATAATGGTATTAGCCTAACTTGTTGTTGTTGTTGATAAGTCAAGGATGAAGTGATTGAACTTGATTACAAGAATAAAACAACAACAACAACTACACCAATTGTGCTGTATTGTTAATACCAAAGTCAAAGTCTTGGAGTTGACATTTCATTATTTCTCTATTGTCCCTTTGCTATTTGAATAGCTGTGGTTGTTGGTTTTTTGTTGTTAATTGGTTACTTTTTTTAGTCTTTCCTAATGCTGCTTCGTAATAATAGTACATACTGCTTCATAATAATAGTACATTAGTATACAGTACATTAGTATACAGTACATTAGTATACAGTACATTAGTATACAGTAGTATATAATTGTAAGAACCTTTAGGAGGAATGTAGTAGTTGCCACTTTCAGATAGCTTGTGTTTAGGTTCTGTCACTACTTCAGGAGAGTAGAATGTAGACAAGATACTCATAAGACATCGCCTATATAAATACATGCACACCAATGACACAAGCTCATGGGTGTGACAACCCTTACCTATCCCTGTCATCTGTGACTCTACCTCCGTAGTTGCATTGGCCAGTCAGATATGTGATTGCGTCGAATGGTACGTTGTCATACTCGTTAATGAACATCTGCAGTTGTCGGACACTAATTCTCAAATCCGACTCGTTAAAACCATACGGAATATTCCAGCCCAAGGGACCAAATTTACGTCTTTCTTGAACCAACGCATGAAAGAAACAGAGAGAGAACAAGAGTTTCTCCCATGCCTGCATAAAGTATAATAGCATTATTCAGCTGGACTATGTGATTTGCTGCTCTTACAGATTCTTTCCCTGGACAAGCTTGGAAAAATGCAGGATCAGAGATAGGATCTGTGAGATAAGACTGGAGTAAGTTCTGCCTGAGACCTGTTGGCGGTTCGTTTGTCATCTTCACTCCATTCTGTAGGACAGTCACTGGAAACTGTGTACACAAATCAGATGGTCAACATAACTAACATGTTATCATTTATATTAAGTAAGTACACACAAATTTGTATCAACTTGCTTACTACTACTACTACTACTACTACTACTACTACTACTACTACTATGTTTGGAACCAGCTAAAAACAACCTGGTGGTTATGATTAACCTCTACGGACTGAGTTGTTGATTTTCTCCTTACACTAACTTTACTTATTTTTCCTTAGGTAGAGCAGCTGCATCTAAACACTCTCCAGTCACCACATAAATAAACTGGCCCTAGCAAATGCTGACCTTATCTGACGGGTAGGACGTGAGCCACATTCTGAAGTCAGGATGGATCTTGTCAGGTCGAAGTTCCTCACATATCTTCTCCATGGTTGGCATCCAGGACACGGCCAGGTGACAGTTTTGCAGGACCACCCAAGTCCCTGCCTCTACGGCTGCCTCAATCAGCTTCTGTGCCACTGGACCTTGACCTTGACCCAGAGATATGGCATTGAACTTTTCATCAGTGAAGCCTTTGTCTTCAGCAAACTTGATCAGACTAGCCATGGGGTCTGCCCCTGGAGACAGGACGAAGATGAGCGGCATCATTGAGTTGGAGTCTGCATAAGATCGTGCCAAGTCGAATGGCGGTGGCTCCACAAACTTCTCTCCTAGTTTAATTTTCACAAAGTCTATGACAAGAGGGATCACTTTGTCTGGTCGGAGACAGCGAAGGACAATCATCTTCTGGAAATCATTCAAGTTCTTATTCCATGGAGAAGGTAAAGTAGCTTTATGTGGCTCTTTGTCATTGAAATATGCACGCCAATCCTCCAAGTGAGACTCAAAACTCTTCCTGAAGGTCTTGAAGGCAGATAGATCAAACATTCGACACAACTCATCCCAGGATTTGTCTGATAGCCAGGAGGGATCAGGATTGGGGATCTTGTTTTCCAGCCCAACTCCTCCAGTGAGGAAGAACATAAACTCAGCTGCATTCATCTCTTTCTTTGAACTGCAATAATATATCATAGAGTAGTGTAATACCAGCTCATAGCTATGACTCTATTGTAGCTAATTATTGTGAAATCATATTAATCTATTGACCTTCAACAGCCAAATAGTACAATGTTTACAACTTACGTCAAGAGGTTAGAGCAAAGGACAAATGAGAACAAGAGTTTGTCTTTCTCAAAGAGAGACCGGCAGACATTGCAGTAGAGGTTGTAGGTGAAGTGCTCCGTCAGGTTTCTAAGACGACGTTCTAAAAGCTTGGATTTAGTGCTGTGGAGAAAATGTAAAAAGAGATGTTTAACTCAAAGCCCAGAACTGCTGCTGAACTAATAAAAAATACAAATACAAATTCTAGTACTCAGTTTGGAGTTAATATAGTACATTTGTGTTCATTTATGATAGTTGCAAACTCTAGGGAAGTTTATCTGAACTGATCATGTGTATATAATTCTACCTAATACACCTGCTCTATATACATTCACTGTAAGTATACACTATAGTACCTCTCTGCTATGGAGATGAGGAAGTTGTTGATGAACCACGCCAGGGAGTACTGGTACATGGGGTCAATATTGGGCAGCTCTGTCAGGGAAAAGAAGAGGATGGACCCATGAGCTGCTACTGGACGATACCCAGCTCGAGACTGCTCAATCTTCTTCTCTGTCTCTTCTGCTATTTTCTGCTTCTTTGATATTTCATTGGACAAGACTTTGGAGGAGTCAAGAATTTCAATGGCTGACTCATCTTCCAAGATATTCCCCTCTGAAGAAGATAATGTCTCCAGGATCTTGTCCTCTATCTCCTTCAACTGTTTCTTATTGGCAGCACTTTGAACTATCAGAGCATTTCTCTCTTCCTCCAACTCTGGCCTATGAATGACAATACAATTGGTAAGTACTATACTGAAACATGACCAGCTCTACAATGTATATGCAGAGAAATATATTTATCACATAGTTTTAGTGCCAAATTCATGACAGAAATACAGGTAATTCCGTATAAACAACCCTACTTTAGTAATAAATACACAGAGCTACTAACTAGTGCTGTATTTTGCATTCCATCAAAACATTATATTCTCAAAGTACAATCATCAGTACTGATGAAAAAGTAGTATTGATCACAAATGAATCTCTAACTCTACTTCTATTATACCAAATCTTCACACTCCCTCCCTCCCCACTGTATATCTATGCCTGACCTTTCCTTGGCTACCACGATGCCTAGCAGCTGATCCTCCAGACCCTCTGGTGTGATCATGAAGTTGAGCAAGGTGACTTTGGTAGAGAGTTCAGGCATGTAGTGTGGGTTGCGTAACTTAGTAGTGATGTACAGTCGGAAGTCATTGGAATACTCTATCGTGTTATCTCCCAACTTAATGCAGTACACGCCTCCTTGCTTGAACGTCTGCTTGAGCAGTAAAGGCTCCAAACTGGGATCTAATTCTTCTCCAACATTTTCAATGAGCACAGGGTTGCCAAACTGGATGCAGTTCTCCATTGTCCTCATGTAGTCTGACTGTGTCAACTTCACAACTTGCAAGTTGTTCTTCTTCTCAGAATTTTTGACCCACTTGTTGGCCTGTCCCTGAGGGTCTACCATGAGAGGCCATCGTCTGGCATTAGCCACTATCACTCCATTGTCAATAGAGAAGGAGTCAGTGGGCAAACCAGCTATGTTCCATTCTCGAATTTTGATGGGTTCTCCCAGAGTCTTGCTCAAACTGAATTCTGCAGAGCACGGGATCTTGTACGACTGACACACTTTAATCCAGTCCTTGACGCAGTTTCCTCTACATTAAAGAATAATATACATGTATATATATTTAATCCAGTCCTTGACGCAGTTTCCTCTGACATTAAAGAAATATATATATAATTTCTTTTGATGCGTTCTCATTCAAAGATTTGAGTTTTGAGCTATATTTAGAACTGCCACTCAGGTATCACAACACCGGACTTTAATTTGTTTTGAATATTAATTAGTTAAAAGTAACACAAGCACATTTTAATGCTCACTCAATATCTTCCTGCATGGATTTCTATTCCATAGTATTTCTCCCACTATAACTCACCTGAAGGCTGAAGTGAAGGCTCCCAGGTAAGCAATGAGACCAGAAGAGATGAGGACATCTCCAGTGAGGTTGTCGTAGGTCTGCTGGAGAGTAGCGGCTGCTGCAGACCATCTACACAATTCCAATAATACATTCATGAAGGTAAGTACTCACAGAATTATCAAATAATTTACTGGCATGCAATGTATGTAGCAGTGAAGTAAAATTGTTTGCTATATATTTTTAGGTAAAAACTTATAATAAAATGATTCAGACATATTATTGGAATGAAGGATGTAAGTTAACCTGCAATTGTCCTGTGAATTAATCTGTAGCTCCCTTGCCCCCTCTTGGATTAGCCACTGAGCTAATCACATATATGCACTATGTACTACTGAAAGATCAGCATTACATCTCCATTACCTACCTGTCTTTTTCTCCCCCAAGTCCTCCAATAAGTTTCTGAGCTCTCTCTAGTTTCTTGGCACAGATATCCACCTGCTCCTCCAAGTCTTCCTTCTCTTTAGTCTTGTCTTCAAACTGCTGTTTCAGTGAAGCCAGTCGAGCTTCCACAGCTTGCAGCTCTGCTCTCTTAGTGTTGAGAACAGCCATGTTCTCTGTCAGAGAAGCTTCTGCTTCCTTCAGGCGCTCTTTCTTGGGTGCTACCACCTGTTTGACACAAATCCAGAGAAGAATGAGATATAGTATGAGTAGGTTATAATATCATGACAGTATGTCTGACCTTTGCCACTCTGTCATAGATCTCCATTGCCTTCACCCATCGACACAGTCCTTCTGCTGCAGAGGAAGCAGTTCTCACTTTGAGAGGGTCAAACTCAGGATTGGGTACAAATTCACCACGGATTCTCTTCATTACATTCACCTGTTATAAAAAAAAGCATCACCACATGAGCAGTTAATAGCTAACAATATGGAACAGTGCTCTTTCTATTCTTCTCAGCTACTTTTAGAGGCTAAATTATAGAAGTTTAAGTCTATACAGTGAAAACACACACACACTGCTGTTCAAATGTTCCTCCCCATTAAACTCACTGGTATATTGTCTTTGTCATATTCTTTGAGTCCATCCAGGAACTTCATGTCTGCCAGCAGTTTCTTGGAAGGTCCCCAAAAATCTTCAATCTTCTTGCCGGACCCTGACGGGTCGTTGATACGGTCTGGCTTGATACCCTTCATCACACACACAGCCGTCATGACCAGCTTGACACCGGCCGGGGGATTGTTCATGGCCTTCACAATAGTGATGTCTGCAGGCTTCAGAGTGTTGAGGGCAACCAGAGCAGACTCGAGAGCAGGGATGGCCTCAGCCAGGTCACTTTCACACTGCATACATATATATGACTTCACATATTGACTCCACCCACACTCACATTATCACTTATACCTCGTCTTTAAGAGCCTGAGCCTCTGCCGCCTCCTTGTTAGCAGCTTCTTCATCTTTCCTTACTATCTTGCTGCGAGCCTCTACCTCCACGTTTTCCTTCTCTATAACCACCATCATCTTGGCATTCTCTTCTTTGGCTAGCACTAACTTAGGCTGCAGGTCTTCCAGTTCCTTCTGCATGTCTGCCACCTACACACATAGTTAGCAATATTCACTTGACGCATCTACTCTTGCATGCACGAACACTGAAACTATTTACTTAAGCTGTTCATATTGATGCTAGCTGAGTGAACTTGAAACTAGTACTAAGCTGTTCATATACATGATGCTAGCTGAGTGAACTGAAACTAGTTACTTAAACTGCCATATTGCATGCTAGATGACGTGAAAACTGGAACTAGTTACTTGAGTGCTCATATTGATGCTAGCTGAGAATCTGAAACTAGTTCCTGAGCTGCTCATATGATGCGCAGCTTGAGTGAACTGAAACTAGTTACTTAACTGTTCATATTGATGCTAGCTGCGCGATATTGTGTAGCTGAGGAACTGAAACTAGTACTTGAGCTGCTGCATATTGATGCTAGCTGATGAACTGAAATAGTTACTTGAGATGCTCATATTGATGCTAGCTGAGTGAAACTGAAACAGTTACTTAAGCTGCTCATATGATGCTAGCGGAGTGAACTGAAACAGTTACTTAGCTGCCTCATATTGAGCGAGCCTGAGTGAACTGAAACTAGTTACTAAGCTGCTCATATTGATGCTAGCTGAGTGAACTGAAAAACTAGTTACTTAAGCGCTCATATGATGATAGTGAGTGAACTGAAACAGTTACTTGAGCTTGCTCATATTGATGCTAGCTGCAGTGAACTGAAACCCCCCCAGTTACTAAGCTGCTCATATTGAGGCTAGCTGAGTGAACTAAAGTCTCCCCCAACGTGGCATGGTTGGCAATATGTGGTCATCAAAATTGCTACTACATATAAATATTTACAGTGGGTGTGGCTCTTATTATCAAAAGGACGTAAAAGTCCCAAGAATTTATAATTTTAAAATGTTGTGCAGTTTATTATTCATGGCCAATAATATAAAATTCAATAAAACTTGCAGCAACTAACACATTACCCATATTTACACATTTTCAGTGGCTTATTATTTTCTTCTCACTCAATTGCATATCATGTATTATAATTTTTACTTGAGGAGGCAGCGAACGCAGTTTCTCACAGACCACTTAATTATTCTTCTCTTCAGTTTGAGTACTTCTCCTCTCTTTCGTGAGAGGAGGCCTTGAAGGATGAGATAAGCTCCAGGTTAAGAGGTGGGAGGAGTAGTTATGGCGACAAGTGGACTCTAGGAACGCTCAGAAGTTCCCTAAAACATAACAAGAAATGATTACAAGTTTATTTCTCAAGTATATACAAGTTTTAATATGATTAAAAATGTTATGGGCAACAAATAATGTATTGTTATAAATCAAGTAATCTAGTCTTTAAGTACTAAAAAATTATCAACAAATCTCACCATTTACAAAAACTTTACATCAAGCATACGACATTTAAACCCACCATTCAAAAGGAAGGTAAGATTGAGTTGTGTGTTCTATGATATGGCAAAGATTACACAAGGAATCTGTAAAGTTTAAGCCGTACTGGTGCTCTGATGAAAGGGTTTACACAATGGTATAGATGAACTTCTCTCCAGATCCGTTAAGCTCAACCTCTCCCAGGAATCTATTAAGCCACCATCTATACACGGGACACGCAAAAACCAACAACATTAATTAAAGCACTCGTGTGCCATTCTGTGCCATTCTTGTGGTGAATCTTATCAAACATCACTGCTGCCATGATGTATGGAACTTATCACTATTTGAATTAAAATGTTCATAGCTATCAAAAGAAGAAGTAAAGAAATTTCTGTATCATGAGTTATCAGGCCATGCTTACCAGTCACATCAGGCCATGCTTACCAAATGCACATCAGGCCATGCGTACCAGTGCCACCTCAGGCCATGCTTACCAGTTGCACCAATAGGCAATGCTTACAACAGTGCACCATCAGGCCACGCTACCCAGTGCCCCACCATCAGCATGCTTACCCAGGCACATCAGCATGCTTACCCAGTGCACCTCAGGCATGTTACCCAGTGCACCATCAGGCCAGTGTTACCCAGTGCACAATCAGGTATGGCTTACCCAGTGCACCATCAGACCATCCTTACCCAGTGCACCATAGGCCATGCCCCAGGCACCATTCAGGCCACGCTACCTAGCTGCATCATCAGGCCAGCTTACCCAGTGCACCATCAGGCAATGCGTTACCAGTTGAACCATCAGGCCATGCTACCCCAGTGCATCACCAGGCCACGCTTACCCAGTCACAATCAGGCCATTGCTACCCAGTGCCAATAGGCCATGCTAACCAGTGCACCATTCAGGCCATGTACCAGTGCACATCAGGCCATGCTTACCCAGTGCATCACCAGGCCATGCTTACCCAGTGCCACACAGGCCACGCTTACCCAGTGACACCAGCGGCCAACCCTTAACCCAGTGCACCATCAGCCATGAGGATTACCCAGTGCACCATCAGGCACATCTTACCCAGGGCACATCAGGTCATGCGTACCCAGTGCACCATAGAACACTACACAGTGCACCATTCAGGGGCCATGCTTACCCAGTGCACCATCAGGCACGCTACCTAGTGCATCTCAGACCATGCTTACCCAGTGCACCATCAGGACACGTTACCCAGTGCACCATTCAGGCCATGCTTACCCAGTGCACCATAAGGCCACGCTTACCCCGTTGCACCATCAGACACATCATAACCCAGGCACCATCAGGCATGCTTACCCAGTGCACCATCAGGCCACGCTTACCTAGTGCATCATCAGACTGCTTACCAGTTCACCCTCAGGCCAGTAACCAGTGCACCATCAGGCCACGCTTACCAAGTGCACCCTCAGGACCGCTTTACCAGTGCACCATCAGGCCACGCTTACCAGTGCACAATCAGCCATGCTTACCCAGGGCACCATCGGTCATGGCTTACACAGGCACCATCAGGGCCATGCTTACCCAGGCACCATCAGGCCATGATTACCAGTGGCACAATCAGGCCATGGCTTACCCAGTGAATAATCAGGCCAGGCTTTACCCAGTGAACCATCAGGCCATGATTAACCAGTGCACCATCAGGCCATGCTTACCCATGCTCATCAAGCATGCTTACCCAGTGGCAACATCAGGCCACGCTTACCCAGTGCACAATTAAGGCCATGCTTACCCAGTGCACCATAAGGCCATGCTTAACCAGTGCACAATCAGGCATGCTTACCCAGTGCACCATCAGGCCAGCTTCCAGTGCACCCATAAGGCAATGCTACCCAGTGCACAAATCAGGCCACGCTTACCCAGTGCACCATAGGCCAGGCTTACCCAGTGAACCATCAGGCAACGCTTACCCAGTGCACCATCAGGCCATGCTTATCCCAGTGCACCATTCAGGCCATGCTTACCCAGTGGCACCATCAGGTCATGCTTACCCAGTGCACATCAGGCCATGATTTACACAGTGCACCATTCGGCCATGCTAACCCAGTGCACCATCGGTCATGCTACCCATAGCTATGCGTGCACAATCAGGCCATGCTTACCAGTGCACATCAGGCCATGCGTACCAGTGGCCCTCAGGCCAGCTTACCCCAGTTGCACCTCAGGGGCCCATGCTTACCAGTGCACCATCAGTCCCGTTACCCAGGAACCATCAGGCATGCTTACCAGTGCCACCATCAGGCCTGTTACCCAGTGCACCATAAGGCCATGCTTACCCCAGTGCACCATCAGGCATGTTACCAAGTGCGACATCAGGCCATGCACCCAGTGCGCCATCAAGTACCATGCTTATCCAGTGCACCATCAGGAAGCTTAACCAGTGCACCATCAGGCCAAGCTTACCCAGTGCACATAGACCATGCTTACCAGTGCACATCAGACCATGCTTACCCAGGAACATAAGGCCATGCTTACCCAGTGCACCTCAGCCACGCTTACCCAGTGCAACATAGGGCCATGCTTACCAGTGAATCACCAGGCCACGCTTAACCCAGTGCACATTAGGCCACGCTTACCCAGTGCATCACCAGGCCACGATTACCAGTGCACAATCAGGCCACGCTTACCAGTGCACCATCAGACCATGCTACCCAGTGCACCATCAGACCATGCGTACCCAGTGAACCATCAGCCCATGGCTTACCAAGTTGCATCACCAGGACACGCTACCCAGTGCCATAGGCCACGCTACCCAGTGCACCCCTCAGACCATGCTTACCAGTGCCCCCCCACCATCAGGACCATGATACCAGTTGCACATCAGGCCATGTTACCCATCACCTCAGGTACATCTTACCCAGTGCACCACAGGCCACGTTACCCAGTGCACCATCAGGCTACGCTACCCAGTTGCACCATCAGACACCTTGATTTTATTCCCGTGGCATCACCAGGCCACGCTACCCAGTGCACATAGGCCACGATTACCAGTGCCCTCAGGCCACGCTTACCAGTGCACAATCAGGCCAGCTTACCCAGTGCACATCAGGACACGCTTACCCAGTGCACCATCAGGCCATGCTTACCTAGTGCTCATCAGGCCACGCTACCCAGTGCACCATAGGCATGCTTGACCAGTGCACCATAAGGCTGCTTACCCAGTGCACCATTCAGGCCATGCTTACCTCGTGCATCATCAGGGCCACGCTTAACCCAGTGCACCATCAGGCCATGATTAACCCCGTGCACCATCAGGCATGCTTACCCAGTGCACCATCAGGACATGCTTACCAAGTGCACCATCAGGCCGTGCTACCCAGTGACCATAACCCCCCCCCGGCCACGCTTTACCCAGTGCATCACCAGCATGCCCATGCTTACCCAGGCCACCCATCAGGCCACGCTTACCCACCAAGGGTGCTCAAGGCCACGCTTACCCATGTGCCACCATTCAGGCCAAGCTTTACCCAGTGACCATCAGACCATGCTTACCAGTTGCACCATCAGACCATGCTTTACCCAGTGCACCATCAGGCATGCTTTACCCAAGTGCATTTTCCCCCCACAAGCCACGCTTACCCAGTGCACATCAGGACACGCTTACCCGTGCACCATCAGACCATGCTTACCCAGTGGCACATCAGACCATGCTTACCCCGTGCACATCAGGCCTGATTCCCAGTGCAACCAATCGGTCATGCTTACCCAGCGCCCATAGGCACGCTTTACCGTGCACCATTCAGGCCACGCTTTACCCAGTGCACCACAGACCATGGATTACTACCAGTGCATCACCCGGCCACGCTTCCCCAGTGCCCATCAGGCCAAGCTTACCCAGTGCCCCATCAGGCACGCTTACCCAGTGACACCATCAGGCCATGCTTACCCAGTGCACCATCAGCCAACGCGTACCCAGTGCACCATCAGGCCATGCTTACCTAGTGCATCATCAGGCCACGCTTACCCAGTGCACCATCAGGCCATGCTTACCCAGTGCACCATCAGGCCATGCTTACCCAGTGCACCATCAGGCCATGCTTACCTAGTGCATCATCAGGCCACGCTTACCCAGTGCACCATCAGGCCATGCTTACCCAGTGCACCATCAGGCCATGCTTACCCAGTGCACCATCAGACCATGCTTACCCAGTGCACCATCAGGCCACGCTTACCTAGTGCACCATCAGGCCACGCTTACCCAGTGCATCATCAGGCCATGCTTGAAACCAGTCAATAGTGCAGCAGTTGATAAGAGATGGAAACTTCCTCATTCTATTTCTGAAGGCATCACCAATAGGACTGAAGGCAAGGATGATGTGAAGGTTTTCTCGACAACGATTCACAAAGAAGTTGAATAAAGACAGAGGTGTGTGCTCAGCATCTTTATTAATAGCTTGGGCCAAAGGACGCATAGCCTGTAGAAAACAAACACCATCACTAAGATTCAGAAGTAATTAGCATATAATTCAATCATTGTATTCTTTCTAATAATTTTATAGGTCATGAATTTGAGAACACCAGTAAACTGAGTGGTCATTACGTAACCTTAAATTACCAGAACTGTCTCCAGTTAGAGTCGCAGTTTAATTCACTGCCTTACCTCCAGGATTTCCTGCCTCTCATCCAGTTCAAACAGGTTAGGGACTTCCCCAGCATTGAGCAGTCCATCCACATCCTCCAAGAAACTCTCTTCTTTGATCTGTGTGTCTGTGAGCAGGAATACTGTCGTCCTCCCATCTTTACCGGCTGACGTCAAAAGAGACTACATACAGAAATATAAACAGAGATAACAACAGGGCTGAAAAGGTTATAGCTATACAGCATATGAATTTTTCTATGGTTATACTTTGTACAATAAAGAATTTAAACAAAAGTATTAATTAATTTAACACCTAAATGCTAACTTTCTATTTTAGTGACAATGGTCTACCATACAAACCAACTCAAGTAGCTACTATGCAAGCATCTATATAATACAATGAAACCACTCATTTTGTGATGTTTAAGTTCCTGTGTACCTTGAGGTCGTCCTTCCATTCCACTTTGCCATAGCTCTTGCTGATCTCAGGTTGGAAGAGTTGGTAGTCAGCCATACTAGTAGCCAATCTAGTCAGAGACTGCCTGCCACTCCCCCCCACTCCTACTAGCAGTCCATTACCACCCGGCTGCTTGATGATCCGACAGATTCTAGAGAGATGCTCCAATACGTAGCGAAAGATAACGAGATTCATCCGGTTCTTGTGCGTGTTATTGTATTCTTCCAGTGCACTTTGAACCACTGCAGTTAGATCTTCAAGATTTTCTACTTCCTCGTACAGCTTCTCCTCCTAATTCATTCATAAATAACAATTTGTAAAGAAAAATAATATTAAAACAAATCATGGTGCTAAAATATTTTCCCAATATACACAAATTCTTAAGTAACAAAATAAGGTTATTGACTAGTAAAATTAGTAGTGATATACTTACAGCATCTGGCTTCATGTAGTCTCCAAACAGTAGAGACCGCATGTCGTCATCCACCACCTTACCAGTCGAGGGAGACAGATGTTTGAAGACTGTGTTGAAGTCGTCTTTAAAGTGTTGTTTGACCATCATCTGCATGAGGTCAAATAACCACTGCATGTCCTTTTGGTCCACCAGGCGGTCGTAGTATACCCTGTAGACCTAGGAGAATAAAGTAGTTTATTGTTTGCTACTTGATTTATTATAATTCAACTTTACTAATTCAAGAGTTAGAGTAATTAAATTATTGAAATATAAAAGACAGACAGACAGACAGACAGACAGACAGGCAGACAGACAGACAGACAGACAGATAGGCAGACAGACAGGCAGAAGACAGACAGACAGACAGGCAGACAAACACACAGACAAACACACGAGTCAATCAGGAGAGAGAACAAACAGACCCTCACACAGGGAAGCAGTGGGAGAGAAGACATTTAAACAAATGCAATATCCATTACCTCATGGACCCAGAGTCGTACGAACTGCTTCTTGCTGCCCATTGCTGCAGGTTTGATGAGCAAGCATCCCAACACGACTCTGGCAAAGTCTCTGAGATTGAAGACATAGTGAGACTTGGCTGGTGTGGGCAGTAAGTTAGACATGGCCTGTTTATAGACATCCATTGTAGCTGCTACCATCATGGAGCCACACTGGAGGATCTCTGGATGGAAACTCTCTCTCTAAACATATTCATACACAAATTAATATAATTGTTGCATCAATTTGACACATTTCAGTCCATGCATAGTTCACTGGAATGTACATATACACTGTATTTGTTGAACTGAATTATACTCTTTAGGAAACACAATTTTCATCACAAATAGTTTTCCTCCTTAAAAATGTTTATTAATTTATTTTATTTATTCTCAGGCTTTTAAACAACTTTCACTGATAATAAGATAATATCTGCATTTGTAATTACTTAAGTGATTAAAGTATGTATAAATTGATATTATTACTCTTGATAATACAATAGTATATTACCTGTTATTTTAGTTGCCACTGTGTAGATGGTGTTACTAACCTTGAGATAGAAGGACACAATTGTGGAGAATATTCTAGTCATAGTCTCGTCGTTAAACTCATTAATGACGATCACGTTGAAGTGACGTAAGAACCTCGGCGTGATGGGATTCCTTCCTCCTCCTGGAGGGCCCATGGCTGCTAGGAATTGTAGATCTACCAGGGACATCTTGCTGGTGTCTTTCTTGTCATACCTGATAATATAATAACATTTACACATGATATTGTGAACTATATGGCATTAAAGTTGCCACAAGAATTACAGCTACTTAGCCAAATTGCATGAAAATGAAAATGTCTGATTGTAGTGTGGTTTCTTTGAATACAAACTGTACTTAAACTTTGCTTCAGAGAGAAATATATATTGAAAGAATATTTATTAAATGGAATGTGATTGGCTATTGCCTTTGATTTATTCCAATACAAGACTATATATCTAGTATTTTGCCTTCTGATATGTGAAGGCTGTTTTGTTAGTCTAATATGTGACCACTATCTAATATAAGAAAAAGGTTGGGTGTACTTTCCCCAGTGACCTCCTTGTATGACCACACTTTCTAGGTATACAAGTGCCACTCCCACCTACCACATGTACAGCACTACTCACCACGTGGCGTGGTCCATGTACTGCCTGAGGAGTTCAATAGGAGGTTGTGCCCCGTAGATCTCTCTCGCTGGCATGTTCAAATCATCCACAAATATGACACACTTCTTCCCCAATGGCGGTCCAAACACTCCTTTCCTACGCTTGTCCAACTTTGACATGATCAAGTTTTGGACTTGACCTGCTCTGGTTTGGGCTGAGAAGTTAATGACTAGGGGCTGGAATGCATCTTTGTCCAAGTTGTTGAGAAGTTTGTCCTTGACGTAGACGGTCTTGCCTGTGCCAGTAGGCCCAATGAATATGTGGGCTCGATTGTGTTGGATCATAATGTCCATCAGGTAAGTGTATCTACAGGACAACAGAAGGGAATGACAGCAAATGAATTATCGATCAATACTCTGGTAGGATACATTCAGTAAGTATATCTTTTACATGGTTCTTCTTTCTGTCCAAGTGGTTCCTCATAAATTGTGGAAGATATAATAGCTAGCTGTGTGCGATGTATAAAAGGAGAAGGAGTAATGTTCAAACTTGGTCTTTGTGGCTTTGCAATAGTCAATATGCCGACCATCTATCAATGCAACACAAATACAATGCCCCACCTGACAGTGTCCAGAGTTGGTACGATTATATCTGACAATTGTTTGATGTTGGGATCAATACTCTTGTCCTTTACAAAGTCTAGCCAGGGAGTCCACTTGCCACGCCCTTTGTGTTCAAACAGGAAGTCATAGACCTGTCCCTCAGGTGGTAGGGGCGTGTCTACTTTCCCCACAACACTGGGTATTTCGTGTCCTTCCATTCGGCCACTGCTCAACTCTCTGAAGAATTCACTGAACATGTCTTGTCCATTTTTATCACACGTGGCACCAATGGACCAGATCACAGAGAACAGGAAGGTGGACTGCAGAAAATAAGAGAAAATATATGAATTACTTTTTTAAACACTAACATAGTAATTATGGTATAATCCAAGACGTTTTATCTTGATAGATTGTTATCAGTTGATTAAACTGAAAACTGAAAATTTAACAAACTGATGGAGATCTTTCAAGATTGAAATAATTTGATTTATACCATAATATAGCTAACGCCATGTTGAAATATTTACACTCGCATGCTAAACGCCTCACAGTAGCAACATTGTTCAAACATTCAGTGATCCATAATTAGGGATCCATAATTAGGGTTGAATAACTTATATCCCAACATACAAGTACCTCCATATATCACACCCAATTATTACACCTATTATCTGCTTGCTCTCTACTTATTCAGTGTGCATTACTTGCCACCTTATTGTACCTCTCTTATATAGCTGTCCTCTGACATTTTGTGCTCATTTTCCTAACTTCTAACTACCAGCTGAGCTTCTAATATTTGATTCCACCTTTAATACTCAATACTCTCTCTTCCCTAACCACTATTATTTCATGCACACACATTATATTCACACTTACCACAATCCAGGCCTTGAGTGCTTTGTTTTCTTTCACCACTTTCTCATCCTTCACAGCATCAGCCATGAGCATCTCAAACAAGTACATGAGACTTCTAGTCAAGTTACTCTCTGAAGTAGCCACCAGCTCCTTGAGTTTGGAGAATACTAGCTGTAGACAAGGTTCTACCAGCCAGTCCACTAGACCCAGGATGAGAGTGCGATGTTCTTGCAAGGCTTGAGGGAGGTCATTCAACCAGGAGAGCAGCAATGGACGCCAACCAAAGGCTGAAGGCTCCAAGTAGATCATCCCACAGCGACTCACAGTGGCAGGCTGTGTAGTAATGCACATTATAATCATATCAAGGTGGAGCCTAACAATAACCAGCTACATCATCACAGCTACTGTTCTTCAATTTGGAGCTCTGAAAGGTTTCAAAAGCATTTTAAATTATTGTCTTTGTTGTTGTTGTTGTTTTCATATAATGTTGTCAACTGCATTTATCCTATGGGACTGTTTGTTATTATGTCCAGCAGTTATGATGACCCACATTTAGTGGATCCTAATAAAAATGAATTATAAAAACAATTCCCCTATGAATTTTTTTTATACTAATACTCCTCTAAATGTATTTTTTTGTGTACTGGTAATAATTACAATGATAGTAGAGATATTTCTGGCCTGGCTATCAATTACTAAGTATCACATGGTCATATTTACACGTCACATAGTCCTGCCAGCAGCACATGTCTCACTCTCATGCCGCTCATAGTGCCCCGCCCACCACTCACCGAAGCCTGAGATAAGTCATCGGCCTCAAAGATGAGATTCATTGAGTTGCTCATTTGAATGATCTCTCCACTCATCAGACACAACTTCTTATTGTCATCCAACACAGTGTTCATAGACTCTATCCACAGAGTATCTATAGGGCCATCAAACACCACCCACTTCCTGTCGTCATTCTGGGCACTGGCAAACTCCCTGTGAGTTCACATACATATACATGTATATAACAAGTCCTTTCACTCTCAAAATACAAGCAATTGCCATAAACACACTAGCAAGAACTACTGACACTAGTCTAGCAGTCATGCAGTAGCTACACTACTGACCTAGTCTAGCGTCATGCAGTAGCTACACTACTGACCTAGTCTAGCAGTCACACAGTAGCTACACTACTGACCTAGTCTAGCAGTCACACAGTAGCTGCACTACTGACCTAGTCTAGCAGTCACACAGTAGCTACACTACTGACCTAGTCTAGCAGTCACACAGTAGCTGCACTACTGACACTAGTCTAGCAGTCACACAGTAGCTACACTACTGACCTAGTCTAGCAGTCACACAGTAGCTGCACTACTGACCTAGTCTAGCAGTCACACAGTAGCTACACTACTGACCTAGTCTAGCAGTCACACAGTAGCTGCACAGATATCCAGACGACTGTTACTACAATTGTATATTGAAGGACTACTTTATTTCACCTACTTCTGATCTATTAAGTCAGTAGACAAATATTCTTCATTCTTGAACTTACTAAACTATGTTCAATGGTAAGGGAAATATTATCACCTATAGTAACCTAATATCTTGAATTATCCCAATATTAATTTGTTAAACTATTTCCTGAATGTTATAAGTTACCTGAATGTGTTAGCCACAACTCCATCCGTCCACTCATGGGAGACTGGGTCAAACTGACCAAACAGCTCTCCCATAGTGATAGCCTTGGGGTTCACCACTCGATAGGAAGTCTTGAACTCATCCATTTGCCCTCGTGTGTTGAGTAAAGTAAGTGTCTCTGCCAATACTTCCAGAACTTTAGTCTTACCAGAGAATGGACCACCCACTAACATAAACCCATGACGTACCTACACACATACGTACACACACGCACACACACAATATTCACCATACACACATAATATATACTATGGTTGTGACTTCTAATTATTCCAGGCACTACTATAAGAAAACATTCAACTGTCAATCAATTTCATAGTACAAGTAAGTTTAAAGAATAGCTCAATCACACAATGGCCATGTAGAAAAGGCTATACTGTATTAACACTGAGATGGCAACTGCTATAATACCAGCATATTATTAAAACTATATATGGCCAAAGTATTTTTTTAGTATTGACCAGCTTCCTAACAGACTGTGTGTGTGTGTGTGTGTGTGTGTGTGTGTGTGTGTGTGTGTGTGTGTGTGTGTGTGTGTGTGTGTGTGTGTGTGTGTGTGTGTGTGTGTGTACTGTGTCCCAGGCAAACCCACTATCATCATCTCATAAGTCTGGATCATCTTCTGCAGGAAGAATTCTGTAGATTGAAGATTCTTCTGCTTCATTATAGTGTTAGTAGCATCCAAGAATTCTCCGTATTCTGGTTTAGGTAACTTGACTCCAGGGAACAAATCGGAGATGATCCCTTCAAACAATGGCACATCCGGAGACAGGAACTAGACAATGAAGACCATACAAATGGGATAATATAATATCAAGTAGTAGCACTAGCAATGAATTATAGAAGTTTATACTGTTACTGTTATAGCTGCTATTCAAGCACAAGTCATTACTATGCTAAACATTTCCTAATGCTATTTCATTCACTTTATTATAGCTAGTTTCTGTTTACCTTAGGTAAGTTGACATCAATGATGGACCTCAGAAGGAGCACATTCTCATTTTCATCAGGGAACTTGAGTTTGAGGTTGCCAGCAGCCACCAGGACTGACTTGACAGCTCGCATCCCATAGTCATAATGAAACTGACTGGACAATTGCTCAGAACACAGTCTGTAGGTCATGACTATCTTCACTGCTAGATCTCTAGCTCCCACAAATCCATAGGAGTACAGAGATATCTCACCAATCATAGCATAGTCCGGCACCATCATAGCCACTGTACGAAACAACACCTGGTGGGAGAACAACCATCAGCACGATTACATGTCTTCATTTTTATAATCATCATACTTTCAAAATTACTCATTGAACACTTGTAATGATGTTCTACTACATGAGAAATAGTAGATAAAAACATTAAGTATATTTTTACTATTCCATGAATAAAATGCACAACTTAATGTTCGAGTCACACATTACATGAACACTCACTATTGTACAGCAATTCTTTAACTTTAGCTTAGCCATGTATTTACTTTCTAGCTAGTTATTATGAAAGAGTAAAGAGGCGTGACCACCTTCAGTGCAAATGATCATTCCAGCTAGTATAACAGTATTACATAGTGTTGATAGTCACCTTGAGATTGTCCGGTAGTTCAGACCTGCCTGCATAGCCAGGGTTCATAGTGATACACACAAAGCAGGATGGATTGAGGGAAATGGTGGTGCCTTCAAACACAAAAGTCTTGGCATGAGTTATAACTGCTCGCTGAATGGAAAGCATCTATTTATACAACATACACACACACAAATAGATACTTGTTAATAAATTAATATGCACTGTTTCTCTACTGTTTAATTGCATTTATAAGTTTTCATGTTTTCAATTTTAAATTCTTCCAATCTTTAGTGTAATCCATGCAACCATTACCAAAATAGAAAACCAACTGATTAACCCTCAGCGCGCATGCGCGAGAGGGTTATAATAGTTATCCTGTCTATTTGTCTGTTTGTTTATCTGTCTGTCACGCTCTGATTTTGCAGATTACTGACAATGTATGAACTTACTCAGGACGAAGATTTAAGACCTTTTATTGTGCTACTTTTTTTTAATTTCGGGCTATTCGTTGAGAAAAAGGCAAAGCTTTCAACTCCGCGTAGGTACCACCTTATATGGGCAACGCTCCCTAGCATCATGTCATAACCACGTGAGCAAATAATTTCTGCAACCAGTGGTGTAGTTTGCTTTATGCTCAGGCTCCCAAGCATTACTCTGGGGAAGTTAACGGAGTTGAAAGAAAATAGCTCAGCGCTATTAAACACTATCTAGCTATTACAATATAATCTCCTTCCAAAGAACAAGCAATCTGTGGGCATTCATTCTGTATTACATCTGACCAATGTGCCAATCACATAATGCCTAGCATTCCAGCACATCTGCCTTCATCCAACAGCTTCACCTCACCTGTTGTGCTATCACAGAAAGTACTTCCAGTTCTATTCTGTTGAACTCATCGAAGCAAGCCCACGCCCCCGCACTGGCCAGTCCCTTGAAGAACTTTCCCATGGCTAGATAATCCAGGCCGTCTGAACAGTTGAACACTACACACTGCACAGCCAGAGCCTTGGCCAAGTCCTTCACTGTCTCAGTCTTGCCAGTACCAGCCGGCCCTTCAGGAGCCCCTCCCAAGTTCAGATGAAAAGCCCCCACTAGAGTTCTGTAGCAGCGATCTGTCAGAGGAGTGATGACTAATCTGAAATACATGGAAAAGTAGGAAAAATAAGTGTTACCTTCATGGTGAAAATGCTGCAATTTTCATTATAATATGCTGTTATAATCAATTGCACAATTCTTCACAACACTCACCTGCCAGTGTTTCCCAAGTACTCATACTCGTATCTAACAGTGGCATTAATAATTCGGGCTATGGTATTTTCCTCTTCCCAGTAGTAGCGAAGTTGACACAGCCAATTGAAGTCATTGTCGGAAGTGACACCTTTCAATACCAGTTCCTCCACTACGTCTTTGGCGTGGACGTCTATCACCACCAGTGCACCTAGGGTCACTCGCGTCTGTTTGGGCAGCTTTCCTCTCACTAATGTTACGATGTCTTTCAACTGTATACATTCACAAGTAACATAATCAATTGTGCTAGTAATATAATGTGAACACATGATAATTCAATGTATCCATCACTTGATTCCATTATTTCTTATAGATACATACATGATTTGGTAAACCTAGAATCTTTTATTTCCTTTAAATGGTGCTTATATGCTCACAATTTATCTCAGAACTTGAATTTTGTGACTGATTAGAAAAAAGTAAACTATTTTAGGATTTTCTCAATTTTCTAATATGTAAATGAATAAATTAACATTTGGGATTGCTGTACGTATCTACCTAAAAAACAGTTGGTGGTATTAGGTACATGTACTGTGTATGATAGCATGTATGTTATAATTACATTTCAGTACACTTCAATACCTGTGCCTTGAGTTTCTGATGGTAGTCCTTGAGTCCCTGTGGTCCAGCTCTAATAGCCTCATGGACTTCACTAGTCCAGTAGATCTGGTTCGCACAGATCACCACCTGACCTGGCCACTCCCTCACCCAATCTATACGTGGGTCCACAGCATACGCCTACACATGTACACCAGCAGTATAAATACTGATGTGATGAACACTACATTTGAATTGATCTAACACTCTATTGATATTACTCTATAGAATTTGATGTAGTTAAGAATTTTCAACCAAGGGTTCAATTGAAGGCTAGCAACTAAATAGTTCAGGCTACCCTTGAATTGATAGTAATCTATTTATGGAATTAGTAGTTTCTATAGCCAGACTTGCTCTAGCTGCAGTCTATAAGAGGCACCACTCATATTTTAGACAGGTACATATCCTACATGCTCTATTTTCTTGTCTTACATCTCTAGCTTTGGCAATGACGTCTCTCACTGACATGATCATGTTCTCCTGCACTTCTAACAGCCACTTCTCTACAGCTCCTCTAGCTGCTGAGGTAGAGATGGCGGAACTGAAGGCAACCTTCTCACCCTCGCTACTGAAGATAGACACAATGTCCAAGTTCTCTAGAAACTCAAGTCTGTATACATCCATACACATGTAACAGGTAGATACTCAGTAAAGTATCACTATGTGTTTCTATTCTGACACTGAGATTCTAGCATCTGTGTGCAACTGATGTTGATGCTGATATTGTCATTCCACCAATGAAATCATAATGGAGGGAAAAAACTACATTTCTGCAATCTTTGTGATTGTATTCATACACAAATATATCCAGTAGCTACTTCATAGCTGGTATACATCACATGAATATCTGTGTGATCAGCCATGATTTAAACTAACTGTTGATATAATCCAAGAAACAGATCACTATATTCAATGTAAGTATACACTAACAACACTTATTATACCAAACTCTCACAGAAAGTTAGACAACAATTATATACTAGAAGTGGTCACATTAGACATGGATACCTAACTAAGACTCTGACTCCATTAAGTACTGATAATGATGTTTTACTAACTTGGCTATGCCTTCGAAGCACTTCTTGAGATGGGGCTGCACTCTTGTTGGATCTTTAGTCTCAGACAAGATCTCCAGCATCTCGTCATTGGACAGGAAGAAGAACCTAGGAAAGAAGATTCTCTTCTTCTCCAAGTAAGCATTCAGACCTTTCAAGATTTGTTCCAACAGTTCATTGGACATCTTAAGTTTCTCGAACATTCCCTGGAAAGATGTTGCTGCCAGAACCTTTGGGTCTCTCACTGTATGTCTCATTATCTCTTTCCAGTTCTTGTCCACTTGTTGGAACAGTTTACCTTCTTCTGGCATTTGAGCCATGATGTCCTCTGAAGAGAAAATAGGCTCCAAATAAAGCCACTGAGCTTGGACCTACAGAGTCAAAACATTTGGCTTGTATAAATAATTTGAAAGGGTCAAGCCGCTTAGTGTTATAATATTTTATAAAATTTGGAAGATAACAATAATGCGTGTAGTATAAATTATAGTAATTTGTGCTATATTTTATTTTTGTGCACTAACCTTCAACCATTCATCAATGGTGTCTTGCATCTGAAGAAGTCTCTCCTCCCAAGCTTTGATACGAGCCTCGAATGGTTTGATGAATGGTGACCCTCTCATAGTTTGAGTCTTGACTATCTGGTCATCCAGATTAGTTTGAATATCATCCACTGAAGTTAGTATGGACACACCTAATGAGTCAAGTCATGGAATGTATAATAATTACTGATTTTAACATTAATGTATAGTACAAACTTCTAGTGGACTACTCCTATTCATTTGCAATAAATGATTTAGCTACCATATGCTTGGTCAAGTGCCACAGTTACTATTTTTCAGTTTACTGAGGACAAATATTTGGTCAGTCTAGATAAATAACTAGTGGTGCGCTCGAATAGCGCAAATGCATGGCGAGCGAGCAGACTCTTTTTACAGAAAAATAGGACAGAAATTACATCTAACTGATTAGGCATGAAGAGTTAACAATAACAGAATTACCTGAATAAACTTAGAAAACAGTGGCAAAGAAGCGCAGCTTGACAAAGACTTCACAATTGTTTCAAGAAGAGAGTAGCTATAAACGTTTTGGTTGAGTTGCGTAAGGCAGTGCAGCAGGATTCTCCGCGCTCGTTAATTGAAAAATACTGGAATTGTGAACGCTTTACCTAACTTACGTAATTAGAAGCGCGGGCGAAATATTTTGACGTACGTATACATACATATATATATATATATATATCTGAAATCTCAATTGAACACGACTGATAGTCAGCTTCGCTCGCTTCGCTCGCTCGCTGAATTAGCAGTTTTAGGAGTTATACATACAAACTGTTGAAAATATTTCACAATTTGCAATGGATCCTGTATTAAGTCACCTGTATCTCTATATAAGGTAGTGTTGAAGACAATGGAGTCCCACTCCTCCTCCATTCTGTCCATAGCCTTCTCTAGAGAATATTCTTTACTTGCTGCAGCACTCACCACCTCCAACTGCTCCAGGAATGGCTCCAACTTGTAGCTCAGCATGGTCTTGAGGTTCTCACTTGGATCTACACTAATGCCAGCTCCTAGGATGCTGTTGATCTTATCCCAATGCCTCTCACGCAGACCAGGATTACACACAGTGTGGATGACTGGAAGATTCTCCTGGAGGAACAAGATATTGCGATATAAAAGTATGAAGGATTATTAGATTAATATACTACAAACTGTAATACAGCATGTTATGTCATCATCACATGTGACATTTCAAGGTCATGCCATGCAAAAGTAGACTGTATTCCTTCTAGGAAGCATCACAAATTTCATTACAACAACAGTTTAACTTAATATGCTTCCATTGTTAATAAAAATAACTCTACACATATGAGAGACACATTATTGACTTTGCTGGAACTGTCACATTAAATATGTAGTCCATTAGAACTGTATTTTTCTGACCTGAAAATTCTTGACTCCACCTAGTGCAATGGAGGCTAGTTTGAGTGGAGAATATTCTTTTAGTTCATCACTGGAGTCCTTGCTCTTCATGTCCCTCCTTGGTCCTCCTCCCACACTATCCTTCTCCTTGTCTCGAGCCTTCTGTTTGGCCTTGGAGGTAAACGTTTTGTTCAATTTGTAAAGTTCTCTACTGAATTCCTCAACCTGGAAATAAAACACATTCACTTTACAAGTATGTTAATTTAGAATAACAGGCCCAGCCACTCTAACAGGCCCAGCCACTCTAACAGGCCCAGCCACTCTAACAGGCCCGGCCACTCTAACAGGCCCAGCCACTCTAACAGGCCCAGCCACTCTAACAGGCCCAGCCACTCTAACAGGCCCAGCCACTCTAACAGGCCCGGCCACTCTAACAGGCCCGGCCACTCTAACAGGCCCGGCCACTCTAACAGGCCCGGCCACTCTAACAGGCCCGGCCACTCTAACAGGCCCGGCCACTCTAACAGGCCCGGCCACTCTAACAGGCCCAGCCACTCTAACAGGCCCGGCCACTCTAACAGGCCCGGCCACTCTAACAGGCCCAGCCACTCTAACAGGCCCAGCCACTCTAACAGGCCCGGCCACTCTAACAGGCCCGGCCACTCTAACAGGCCCAGCCACTCTAACAGGCCCAGCCACTCTAACAGGCCCAGCCACTCTAACAGGCCCGGCCACTCTAACAGGCCCGGCCACTCTAACAGGCCCGGCCACTCTAACAGGCCCGGCCACTCTAATATCATTTACTTCATCCCCACAACTTTCATTCTTACAACTAGCACGAGCTCAAGGTGACAAGGGTGATAGTTGAAAACACTCTATATTCAAATCTAACATATTGGATACAACAATCTATTTATAGATTGCATGAGCTGCAGCAGACTCACTGAAGTCTGTGTGTCTTCTGCATTGATGGTCTTTATGGTGGCATCTAGAAACCTCTTCTCTGCTACATTCCAGTTCTGGATGGTGGAGAAGAGTTTCTCATAAGGTTCCACAGCCGTATGGATGGTTTCCAACTGAGGGTAACTGGAGGCTGTCCACTTAAACAACTCCTCCTCCTTATTGATGTGCACTACTTGTTCCCCAACCTCTCCCAGCTGCTTCTGGAGACTACACACAGAGAAGGAGAGAGAGAAAAGAAACATTTTCTCAGTTTGTACAGGAAAGTAAATGATAACCTCAAGTTTTTGATTCGTTCCATAAAAATTAATAGTCCACTAGTAGAGATGTGACTCCGTTAATGCTTCAAGTATTTTGTGATATAGTGGAATGAAAATTACAAATAGATTTATTTACAAACACAGTTGATAAGATTGCCCTGTCACCTGCTTACCCTGACACCTGTTTGCCCTGACACCTGCTTACACTGACACCTGTTTATCTGACACCTGCTTGTCCTGACACCTGCTTGTCCTGACACCTGCTTTCCCTGACACCTGCTTGCCCTGACACCTGCTTGCCCTGACACCTGCTTACCCTGATACCTGCTTACCGTGACACCTGCTTATCTGACACCTGCTCGTCCTGACACCTGCTCGTCCTGACACCTGCTTGCCCTGACACCTGCTTGTCCTGACACATGCTTATCTGACACCTGCTTATCTGACACCTGCTTGCTTTGACACCTGCTGTCCTACTACTGCTTGCCCTGACACCTGCTTACACTGACACCTGCTTGTCCTGACACCTGCTTATCTGACACCTGCTTGCCCTGACACCTGCTTGCCCTGACACCTGCTTGCCCTGACACCTGCTTACCCTGATACCTGCTTACCCTGACACCTGCTTATCTGACACCTGCTTGCCCTGACACCTGCTTGTCCTGACACCTGCTTATCTGACACCTGCTTATCTGACACCTGCTTGCCCTGACACCTGCTTGCTTTGACACCTGCTGTCCTACTACTGCTTGCCCTGACACCTGCTTACACTGACACCTGCTTGTCCTGACACCTGCTTATCTGACACCTGCTTGCCCTGACACCTGCTTGCTTTGACACCTGCTGTCCTACTACCTGCTTACACTGACACCTGCTTGTCCTGACACCTGCTTATCTGACACCTGCTTGCCCTGACACCTGCTTGCTTTGACACCTGCTGTCCTACTACTGCTTGCCCTGACACCTGCTTGCCCTGACACCTGCTTGCCCTGACACCTGCTTGCTCTGACACCTGCTGTCCTACTACCTGCTTGTCCTGACACCTGCTTGTCCTGACACCTGCTTGCCCTGAACCTGCTTGCCCTGACACCTGCTTGTCCTGACACCTGCTTGCCCTGACACCTGCTTGCCCCTGAAACTGCTTGGACCTGAACAACTCTTGCCCTGACACCTGCTTATCTGACACCTGCTTTCCCTGAACCTGCTTGCCCTGACACCTGCTTGCCCTGACACCTGCTTATCTGACACCTGCTTGCCCTGACACCTGCTTGCTCTGACACCTGCTGTCCTACTACCTGCTTGCCCTGAACCTGCTTGCCCTGACACCTGCTTGCCCTGACACCTACTTGTCCTGACACCTGCTTGCCCTGACACCTGCTTGCCCTGACACCTGCTTGCCCTGACACCTGCTTGCTCTGACACCTGCTGTCCTACTACCTGCTTGTCCTGACACCTGCTTGTCCTGACACCTGCTTGCCCTGAACCTGCTTGCCCTGACACCTGCTTGTCCTGACACCTGCTTGCCCTGACACCTGCTGCCCGTGAACTGCTTAGCCCTGACACCTGCGGGCTGTTGACCCTGCTTGTCCTGACACCTCTTGCCCTGACACCTGCTTGTCCTGACACCGTGCTTACCCCTGAACCTTCTTGCCCTGACCTCTCGTGCCCTGACACCACCTTGCTGTGCCCTGAACCTGCTTGCCCTGACACCTGCTTGCTTTGACACCTGCTTGTCCTGACACCTGCTTGCCCTGACACCTGCTTGTCCTGACACCTGCTTACCCTGAACCTGCTTGCCCTGACACCTGCTTGTCCTGACACCTGCTTATCTGACACCTGCTTGCCCTGACACCTGCTTGCTTTGACACCTGCTTTGTCCTGACACCTCTTGCCCTACACCTGCTTGTTCCTGACACCTGCTTATCTGACCCTGCTTACCTGACACCTGCTTTTCCTGACACCTGCTTGTCCTGACACCTTCTTGTACTGACACTGCTTGCCCTGAACCCTGCTTGCCCTGACCCTGCTTGTCCTGACACTGCTTTCCCTGACAACCTGCTGCCCTGAACCTGTCTTTGCCCTAACACCTGCTTGCCCTGATCAACCTTCTTCTTGCCTGACACATGCTTGCCCTGACAACTGCTTGTCCTGACACCTGCTTGCCCTGACACCTGCTTGCCCTGACACCTGCTTTGCCCTGACACCTGCTTGTCCTGACACCTGCTTGCCCTGACACCTGCTTGCCCTGACACCTGCTTGCCCTGACACCTGCTTGCTCTGACACCTGCTTGCCCTAATACCTGCTTACCCTGACACTTCCTTCATGTACTGGTAGATGGCAGATATGTCATGACATTCTTCTAGACCTTCAAGTCTTCTGTGGCACTTCTCTATTTCAATCAGCACTTTCTCTTGCTTTTCCTTCAGGTCTTGCTCTCCTTTAAGCTAATATGTCACACATACAAGCATACATACATATATATTTATGATACACTATCACACATACAAATACATCTCTGCCATATTTCTATTTTATTGTTATTTCACTCACAACAAACTTTACTTCAAATATTCATTTAGAAATGGCGGCTATACCTATTGATATTTAATCAATCTTGTAACAAATATAGTGTAGTGATTACACACTATTTTACAAGCAAACCAAATGAATATATTACTTGGGAGACAACTTCAGCACTAGTCAAAATTTCATTATGATTGAATAATAAATATTTAAAGACAATTGTTTCATAGAGTGATTTGAGCCAGGGCAAATATGCATTGAGCAAACGATATTGAGTTTAATCCCCAGAGGATTTCTATTATGTAGAGTTTACAATATGAGAGAGAGAAAGAGTACATCTACTCTCTATATATTTAGTCTCACTCACTTTGCTGGCCTCTACCATCTGTTCATTCTGCTCAAATATTTGTCCCAACTTCTCCGGCCATTTCAAAGTGACTTGGTTGAGTTCCATGTCTTCAGCAGTGAACGTGTGTACGTCCATAAGGTAGACTAGGCGAGACAGAGATGCTTGCACGGCCTGCCACTGCTCTGCCACTAGCACTGTCTTGGCATCTTCCATGTAACTTATCAGAGACATCATCTCTCTAGAGTCATCCGGCACTTTAACTGCTTTAGCACTGAATTGTTCAAACTCTGCTACAATCCTGTACATGGTAAAGATGACACAAATCATATCCTATTCATTTGAGGAAATACAAGACACACATTTCCTTGACATATGAGGAGATGACATGAATGAAGATTATTGGTCAGCTAGAAAATGTATAATTGACCCAATAAGTGACACAACTGATAATGAATGATATTGCGAAGTGTTGTAGCAGCCATACCGTAGGTACTCCATGAAGACAGATAGTGGTAAAACAACAACAACAACAAAAACATGATTCCAATCTAGTAGCAGCTTAACATTGCAATCATTTTGTGACAATATCTCTAGCTATACTGAGTTCAAATTAAAAGTTGGATAAGAATGTGTTAACAGGTACTCTATACTTACTGAAGTTAACCCTTACATGTCTCTGAACCAAACCAAAATTGTATAGAAATATATATTCAAAAAGAAGCAAAGTATCATTATTAAATACCATACAATACAGCTCTATCTCAACTTCTTTACTTGCTTTTGCAATTGTCCTAACTAAGGCAAGCACACCTGGCATTCTCAGTGAGATGTTTATGAGCAAGATCCTGGACCAGAGAAGCCACGAGTTTGTCTAAGATTTCTCTGAGGCCATGTTTGATATCATGACACTCCAGTCTGAACATGTGAAACCACAGCACATCATCCAGACTCGACACCTCCTTCTGGACTTCCAGCAGTTTGTGAATCTGTTGCTTGTATTCATCTACAGAATGATCTCCTGCCAGGAATTGCTGGACCTCATCCTGCACTTCTCCTCCTACCAGACCCGAGAACTTGCCTGTGTGTAAGTACAAGTAACATCAAGTGACCAGTCCACAATTCAGTATAGCCCAGTCATCAATTACTGCACTGTTACTATAGCAAGGAGGTAACATGTACTATAAGTAGTTATTAATATAAGAATGAAAGTTCCAACGAATGCTCATCCCTAAGTGTGCTTGAGTAGCTATTGTAAGATTCTTACTGTAAGTCTCAAAATGCTCCAGTGGTCCCTGTAGGTACATCTGTAATGTCTCTTTGACCTTCTTCTTGGCTTTGTCTAATCTGACTGAATCTAGTTTCACCACCAGCACAGGGCAAGGGTGCATACCACCAAGCCATTCCTGCAATACAAGAGAATAAGCAATAGCTTCTATGTAAGTGTGTCTGATCAAAATTCTATCGAGTGATCAGCAGAGGCAAATGAGCACAGTGTACACACATACTTTAATGCAGGAGACATCCTTCAAAGCTGAGGCTATCACATCTATGGGGCATAGAACAGTTGCCTCCATCTCCGCCAGAGAAGGGAAAAACTCCATTCTTTTATCATTCAGGCAGAGGTGAAGTTTGAACTGAGGCAAGTAGCCATGACCATCTTCCTCATACATATTCTGGTAATGCTGGATTGTGGCTGCTAGCAGAGAACGAAGCTGGTTTTCTATCAGAACATCCACACACTTGTAGAAACGTGTGTTCCTGGCTTTGAAAGGGCTGGGGGCTTTGCTAGAGTCCCCGCTAAACATGGCTGTCACTCTAGGAAACCAGCTGGACAGGAGCCTCTCTTCAGCTTTCTCACAGGCATTCTCTACCAAGAGACTTCTAAACCGCTCCACATCTACTGGGCCATCATTTCTGCACACAAACATACACACACTCATTCCTAAAGTTATTCACAGTTTACCCGTCAAAATGTTCCAGTTAAAATTTCTGATTACATTATATGTGACCGTCTACAGGAAAACCAGGCACAACGCGGCACCCTTCGAAAAAATTTTTTTTGCACTTACAGAGTTGTCGGCGTCCAGATATTGAGCTCTCCAAGTTTTATCGTCGTAGCTTAAGTCGTTCCCGCTATAATAGACCTAACCGTTCCCTTCCGTCGGCTTGAAACAATACATTTTTAAGAAATCGATCGATCTTTTCTCGATATTTACGCACGCCGCGTTGTGCCCGGTTTTCCCGTAGACGGTCACATATTATCTACTTAGCCATTATTTTCATCCCATATATCTATCATATTCATACCATTAAACTTTCTGACCCATCAAACTAAAGAAAGTTGTTCGAATCATATTTTCCCAGCTATCTTAAAATTATTACAAATTTCTACCAAATGCATGCTAACATGAATGCAAGCACACACACACACACACACACACATAATAATTCCACAGACATTATGAAACAACTGTTTGAACTCTGACCTGACAGTAGTGAGGTCCAGTAAATAGTTGTCTCTGTACTTGTCCCATATTTTGAGCATGTCCCTCATGATGGGATGAGTGATGTGGAGACTGGACTGCAGACTAGCTCTAGCTGACTCATAGTCATCCCTCCATGGACTGGAGAAGTCTAAACCTCTGAATACAGACAAGGACAGGGTACATTTAAATCTGCACATACTATTCAAAAGCTATGGCTATAACCCAGGAGTGTCCAGCTATTCCCTAGCTACTTACTGGCAGGTAACTAAGGACTGTCCGGCTATTCCCCGCTACTTACTGGCAGGTAACTAAGGACTGTCCGGCTATTCCCTGCTACTTACTGGCAGGTAACTAAGGACTGTCTGGTTATTCCCTGCTACTTACTGGCAGGTAACTAAGGACTGTCCGGCTATTCCTAGCTACTTACTGGCAGGTAACTAAGGACTGTCTGGCTATTCCCTGCTACTTACTGGCAGGTAACTAAGGACTGCTCTGGCTATTCCCTGCTACTTACTGGCAGGTAACTAAGGACTGTCCGGCTATTCCTAGCTACTTACTGGCAGGTAACTAAGGACTGTCCGGCTATTCCCTGCTACTTACTGGCAGGTAACTAAGGACTGTCCGGCTATTCCCTGCTACTTACTGGCAGGTAACTAAGGACTGTCTGGCTATTCCCTGCTACTTACTGGCAGGTAACTAAGGACTGTCTGGCTATTCCCTGCTACTTACTGGCAGGTAACTAAGGACTGTCCGGCTATTCCCTGCTACTTACTGGCAGGTAACTAAGGACTGTCTGGCTATTCCCTGCTACTTACTGGCAGGTAACTAAGGACTGTCCGGCTATTCCCTGCTACTTACTGGCAGGTAACTAAGGACTGTCCGGCTATTCCCTGCTACTTACTGGCAGGTAACTAAGGACTGTCTGGCTATTCCCTGCTACTTACTGGCAGGTAACTAAGGACTGTCCGGCTATTCCCTGCTACTTACTGGCAGGTAACTAAGGACTGTCCGGCTATTCCCTGCTACTTACTGGCAGGTAACTAAGGACTGTCCGGCTATTCCCTGCTACTTACTGGCAGGTAACTAAGGACTGTCTGGCTATTCCCTGCTACTTCCTGGTAGGCCCTGCTACTTACTGGCAGGACTGTCTGGCTATTCCCTGCTACTTACTATTCCGGCTAACTAAGGACTGTCCGGCTATTCCCTGCACTTAGGTAACTAGGACTGTCTGATTCCCTGCTACTTATGTAGTAACTAAAGGGCTGGTATTCCCTGCTACTTACTGGTAGGAACTAGGACTGTCTGGCTATTCCCTGACTTACTGTAGGTACTAAGGACTGTCTGGTATTCCTGCTACTTACTGGGTACTAGGACGTCTGGCTATTCCTGCTACTTACTGGCAGGTACTAAGGACTGTCTGGCTATCCCTGCTACTTACTGCTACTTACTAGGTAACTAAGGACTGTCTGCTATCCCTGCTAACTACGGTAGGTAACTAAGGAATGTCTGGCTATTCCCTAGCTACTTACTGGCAGGTAACAAGGCGGTCGGCATTCCTGCTACTTACGGCAGGTAACTAAGGTACTGGCTGGCTATTCCCTGCTACTTACTGGCAGGTAACTAAGGACTGTCTGGCTATTCCCCGCTACTTACTGGCAGGTAACTAAGGACTGTCTGGCTATACCCTGCTACTTACTGGCAGGTAACTAAGGACTGTCCAGCTATTCCCTGCTACTTACTGGCAGGTAACTAAGGACTGTCCGGCTATTCCCTGCTACTTACTGGCAGGTAACTAAGGACTGTCTGGCTATTCCCTGCTACTTACTGGTAGGTAACTAAGGACTGTCTGGCTATTCCCTGCTACTTACTGGCAGGTAACTAAGGACTGTCTGGCTATTCCCTAGCTACTTACTGGTAGGTAACTAAGGACTGTCTGGCTATTCCCTGCTACTTACTGGTAGGTAACTAAGGACTGTCTGGCTATTCCCTAGCTACTTACTGGTAGGTAACTAAGGACTGTCCGGCTATTCCCTGCTACTTACTGGTAGGTAACTAAGGACTGTCTGGCTATTCCCTGCTACTTACTGGTAGGTAACTAAGGACTGTCTGGCTATTCCCTAGCTACTTACTGGCAGGTAACTAAGGACTGTCTGGCTATTCCCTGCTACTTACTGGCAGGTAACTAAGGACTGTCCGGCTATTCCCTGCTACTTACTGGCAGGTAACTAAGGACTGTCTGGCTATTCCCCGCTACTTACTGGCAGGTAACTAAGGACTGTCTGGCTATTCCCTGCTACTTACTGGTAGGTAACTAAGGACTGTCTGGCTATTCCCTGCTACTTACTGGCAGGTAACTAAGGACTGTCTGGCTATTCCCTGCTACTTACTGGCAGGTAAGACTTTATTATACAGAGTCTAAATCAATTTGTTATACCGAAGTACTCATCCCAGAATTTTGGAAAATGAGATGTGAACTTTATTAAAAAAAAAAAAAATCAGCTAAATTTTTTAGTACTTCAAAGATATTTTATACATCCCTGGAAAGTTAGATTTAAAGAAAATATTACAAATAATGTGCTCACTTTGGGTCAGTAGGTAAGGGTGGCTCAGGGGACAAAGTCCTCAAAGATGGACGCACTAAAGTCATACTGATGTTGCTGCGACGAATAGTGTCCTCATAATGACCCTTGACCTCATCATGGAGTGAGGTCAGCATGGGTTCATTCAGTGGAGATGCCATCACACGAGCCCCGATACGATCCATGATGCAGTCCCAAGCACTGGGAGGCATTAGTGGCACGGGCGCTGACGCCACACACCCACGCAAGTACTCATAGTTTATCTGCAATATTACAACAATAATAATACTAGTGATACACTCTAATAGCACAAAATAGCGAAGCGAGCGATGCATGTTCCCTGTAATTGCAGCTATTCCATGCATGCTTGGTGTGGCTAGGAACATTTAATGGCTTTACAAAAAGAAAGATTCTTTACTTTGCTACCTGTTTCTGTTTCGTTTTAGCTCTCCTCCTTCTTGCCCTGTCTTTTTCATTTCTTATCTCTCTCCTTACTAATTTTTCTTCAGGAGTTTCTAACGCCCTCAAAGCTCTTGACCGAGCGTTTCTAACGTTTTGTCTACTGGGCATCGCTACTTCGTACGGCGGGTAAACAAAACAAAATGTTGCTAAGAAGGTTACCCGGCCCGCGCAAGCGTGTAGGAGAAAAGGTGCACACGTACGCCCACGCAAGAACAAAAACAATTTCTAGACCTAAATATATATATATATATCGCGAACTCATTAGAGAGTCTGCTTCGCTGAATTATATTAATAGGAGTTAACTGACTCACTTTAATTTCTCTCTCCTTCCCCATCATTTCTTCAGGGAATGTAGGGGGACTGGGACTGCGTGGGCGTCCTCTATTGTACTGAGCAGTGGTCAGCAGTTGACCTGCACCACGGTCCTCACTGAAAATAAACATTCAGATCATCTTTCACTAATGCAACAGACTTGTATCTGTCAATGCAAATATAACAATAGATAGCAAAGTCTGGTGCAGTATTACTTGTCAAACTCAAAGCATTTCAATATTTCAGTATAATAAAATGTGAAGTAAAGAGTAACTCAATGTTTACACAGAATTGGACCACACTCACAAACAAATAAACCTTCATAAATTACTTATAAATTTCTAGACTTACAGAATGTTAGCCACCATGTGGTGGACCTGACGACTGCGCCGATAGTTATACAGAGACACGCCCCCATACACTGCCTTCTTCTCATGGACCACACCTCCCAGGTAATGATGTCGATTAGTTCTCAACGACCCTGGTTTAGGGTTCGGAGGTGGGTGTGGTGGAGGGTGTGGTGTCTTGACTGAGCTAAGGCTATGGCTCGAAGAAAGTGATAATGAGTTTGATCTGCTGGGTGTGGCTGATTTGTGTGATTTAGGCGGATGGATGAGAGTTGGTGGCAGAACAATAGGAGGTAGAGTTGTGGGAGAGAGCAGAGTGTTAGTGCCATCATGAACCAGCAGCTGTACAAACAACAACAAAATAATAATGAAACTTCTATTAGTTGAATAACTTTTTTAGTGGTATAATCATTCTTGTTTTAACTGAAACAATTCCATGCAATTTAGTATGCACACTAGAGCAAAGAAATGTAATTGGAGACGTAAAATCTTTATTTAAAAACAGAACAGGTCCTACTAAAGCTTCAATTAATATGAGCGGCATACCAAATCCATCATATTTAACAAATATATATGAAAAACTCTTCATAGGAACAATTTAATAATTTTTACTTCACTTTTAAAAATCTTATTTGCAAATTATCACTACATAGCTAACGTGATGACAACTGGCTGGTATGCTCAGTCCACAGTTCATCCTCACTATCATTGTGCTGTGCACATCACTTGCTCTCTTGTGAAAGCACTGTTATGAAGACAGACAGGCTTGTAGGAAGCTCTTTAATCTGGTCAGGTCATAGCTAGGACTAGCGGGTTTATTAGCTAGGTGTGAATATATGAGGTTTACTGTATAAATTTTGTGCTTCCTTGAAACACCATCTTCTACATTGTAAAGCCTGACTATAAATTTTCCTGTACTGGAGTGCATATTATATGCAGCACATGCTATAGTTTGTACTGTACCATAATTGTGTAGAAATTGTTTAACCGTATAGCTAAGTTCAGCTGGACCACAAACTTGTACCGAGAAAAACGCACGCCCAACGGAATATTTAATAATTCTTAATTTCTTCTGTGATTTCACTAACCCGGTCTTTGGCGGCCATGGCTACTTGTGACGTCTCCTTACACAACCTCAATTGCGAACACAGCCAGCAAAATAACGGCCTTTGGTGGTCATTTGCTATAGCAACCTAAATGAGCCACGCCTTTTAGTGAGCCACTCCCCCGACACCCGATACCGCTTGTTTGGAAGTGCGCAATTAATAGAAAGCCTTGTAATGGAGTCGTCGACGTCCTCATCCCAGCAGGCTGCTGATGAAGGCGCCGCTAACGCGGGAAGGTCCTCTACAACTGTAGCTCCTAAGGAAGAAATGGAAGAGCAGCACAAGGAGATGGCCATGGACATGTTCCAGAAGATTACGGAATATTTAAATGGAGAATTGGCAGGTTTGTGTTGGAAGTGATCTAATTAGCTATCTCTGTGTATAGATTGCTCTAGCGGAGCCGACAAATCCTATTTTATTATGTACTGAATAGGGCCTAATACCAGTTGCCACACAGGAAAGACAGTACATGGCTTAAGGCAATATTTTCCTATATCACCTGTGTTCAGAGTTATCTCTTTGGGTCATTACTTCTCCCAGGTTATACAAGTGTTTATTGCACAAGAAACTTGTTACTATGGAATTCACATTATAAGCAGTACATAATAAACTGTTTATTCATTGGGCAGAATATCACTCGTCTGATTGGCCGTAAAAACCTAGCAGACTCATGAGTGTGATATGAGCATGTGAATGTGAGTAGTCACGGTACCTGACATCTAGCATGGAATAAGTGTATTATATCTATCCAAGGCATAAATACAACAGGATATTGTCTGCTTTTGGTATCACCAAGGAAACTTTGTGTTCACCTTTTACTTTTTACTGAGCCAGGAAGATTATAAGAGCTAGTGTTTTATGGAATTGAGCAACACATTTTATATTTGTGATGACTTCCTAGCATGTGAAATAAAGCTGATTTTTATTGTTGAGTAAATAATCATTTGAGCATTCATGATCTCATGATTATATGTACAGAAAAACCTTTTCAGAAGCAGTAATGAATACGATTGGTGTGGGCGGAGCCTGCATTTATAGTGATGTGTATATATGTGTGTTCAGTGACGAGTGAGGAATATGAGTTGTTGTTGCGATTGAATCAGATGACAATGGCCAAGTATTCAGACATGACTTCACTGGCTACAAGACTCAATACAGTCTCCGACAGACTCAATGAGAAATGTAAGGAGTGGACACACCCACATGTACATGGGGGAGGGGCACATTGTAAATTTGGAATATGTAGCGAGGAATAACCAAAGGCAACTATTTTACCTTTTAAAGCACACCTTGCATTGTAGCCTTCTATCGAGTGAATCAGTGATCCAGTGACACTGAACAGTTCACTTCAACTGTATCTATGCACAGTCACTACCCTAAATGATTCAGGTGTCATGAGTATTATCAGTAGTAGATCAAGTCATTTAGGTCTCAAGAATATCTACAAAATGTACATGAAATTTGTCATTTCAATATTTTTCTGACAGTGTGCAGAAATACTGTGAAAGGCTCCATGGCATTGTGATATTGTGAAAGGGTTAAATTGTGATACAGTGCGAGTAGAGAGGTCTACTACACATGTGACACTAACCCCATGTGTGTGTAGTCGTGTCTTTACAGCCGTACTGTGACCAGATAGACCAGGTGGAGGCAAGTGTGAGTGCGTTGGAACAAACTGCATACAGACTTGACGCCTACTGTAAGAGACTCGAGGCCAAGTTTAAAGACTTGGAGAAAAGATGAAAGACTGTCTCTATTCTGGTGTAATGGGTGAAGACCCTTTACCTACCATATTTACACAATGTTTGGTTTTCTGTTCATAAATCACCTTTATTGGAAAATTAAAGAATGTTATAAACTCAATCTTCTATCATAAAAGTTACAATGTATTGCTGTATGGAGTGAGGTTTGTTCCAATGATGAAGTTGAAGGACTTGCATCACACATGAGGAATCACCACACCCACCCACTGCACAGAAGCTAGAAGAACAGCGCCCCCACCTCCTGCTGCTCCTTCACAAACACCTCAAAATACTGGTAGATGATGGTCACTGCTAGTAGAATGCCTGTACCACTGCCAATAGCACCTGCACACACAAACACACAATAGACAGTCAACTCGAGAAGGGGGAGGGGGAAGCAGTTGAATGCATTCAACTGCAGTACTGAATTTTAGGCCCTATCAGGAAGTCTAGCTGGACACAACATACAGACAGAATGCCAGTACATAATTGAATACACCCGAAGTTAATTAATGTAAATAATTTTAGAGGTAAATTAATGTTTATCTCGTGTGGTAAATGTTTGCCAAATTGATGTTACTCATTATGTAACGTGGTATAACATACTATGCCACTGGAATACAATTCTATCTCAACACAGAGATCCTAGTTCTCACACCCACCACTTCATTCCCCTTCCACCTAACCCCCATACACTTGTTTCTTACCCATGAAGTCAGCCATGACAGAGAGAGCTCCAATACACAGTCCCCCGAAGGCGGCAGCTGTGGGGATGTATCTGTTCAGTTCATGAACTAGACTAGTTTCACGATGCCCTCGCATCACCATCTGCTGATCCTTCAGTTGCTTGGCAACCTACAAATTGAAGCAATTTTCATCCATAAGTGAGAAGAAAAGGGAAAAAACAACAACAAACAAACAAAAAACAACAACACCAACCCCAACATCTTTACTCACATCCTTGGCTGATGAGCCAGACACATCTATCCAGGTCTTGGAGAAGAAGGCACAGGAGCCCAGCATGAAGAAAATGTAGATAATGGCGTGGACCGGGTCCACTAGGACATGACCGAAGGTCTCCGGAGGACTCAGATAGTAACACAATCCCCCAGACGGGTACGCCCGAGCCGGCCCTCCTCCCCCAACTGCGTCCCAAGTTCCCAATAAGTTCACCAGGAAATTGCCGGCAAAACGAGATGCCAACATCTAATCAATACAACAAGACCACACCCATCACATAGCAAGTTCCAGCTGGTCCAATGACACTATATAGCTAACTCAGTATCAATTCCAAGCCCGTGGTTACCTGGGATATGACGTAGAGGTTGGAGACCAAGGCACTCTGCAGGATGATGGGGATGTTGGAAGTGTAGAAGAGTTTGATAGGATACGTGGAGTGCTGGCCGCGATAACGGGTGCTCATTATGGGCAGGTCAACACGGAAACCCTGCACACACAACAACAACCAATTATCACTCAATAATTCCTCACTCGAGTCTCCTGCAACTCCTGTTTCACAATATCATGCGGGAACCTTCCAACTGTGAACAGCTTGGGACTAAGCTAGAGTCCACTAATTGGAGGTTGCTAGCTTTTAAGAGGTAATAGGAAATACATGTTCTACTGCAAGGGGAAAACTGAATGTCCACTAAATATATGTGTTCACTTGTTAGAGAGTTCCACTGTATTCCAACAGATCTCACATGAGCCCCGCCCACCAGAAGTGACTGGTAGACTGACCTGGAAGTAGATGACAATGCCGAACACAAGCACAGTGGCCATGAGGTTCATCAAGTTGGGCAGGTTCTGCCGATAAAACGCCTCACGTAGACCTCGCACCTTGTCTGAGCGAGTAGCAAGCAGATGGAAGAGAGCAATGACCGCACCCTCAAACTCTGTGCCACGCCCAGTATTAATGGTAGCAGGACTGAAGGATTTCCAGACGATGGTCTCACAGATGTTGGTAGCTATGAACAGAGAAATGCCAGAACCCAAACCATAGCCTTTCTGGAGAAGTTCATCCAACAGCAACACTACCAGACCCGAACACAGCAACTAAACACACAAATATAATTTTTTTTTAATTTGGATCAATCTCACCAGCAAGATAAGTAGTTATTAAAACCCCCAAATCTGAATGACCTCATTGCATACCTGTATAATGATCACCAGACAGATGCCAGCGCCTAGTTCAGAAGGAGGTCCATAGATTCCTGTCATTACATACACGATAGACTGGCCCAGAGTGATCACCATGCCAAACACTACAAACACACACACACAATGTTTCTACTGTAATGAACTTTTTTAATGGCAACTTCAAACTGGGTTACAGAATACCTGGGCCCTGGCTGTCCTAGCTAGTAAAAGGTCATCTGCTGGTGTATGCTCAGGCGGGGAAGAAGAAAAAAAAAAAAAAAAAAAAAAAAAAAAAAAAAAAAAAAGACCAGGCAGTTACTTTCAATTTTGTAGAGAGAGATAAGTGCATCTACACAGAGGACTTCCAAAGTAATTACAAATATTACTACTTTTCATAAATTTCACTTTTCATAATATTGGCAGTAGCTACCATATCTGGTCCAGTAAATTCAGGCTACTATTGTATCAGTCCCTACTGCATCTGATCTGCCACTGTTGAATAGTAATACTGACTGAACATGAAGAAACATGAATAGGAAAATGACAGACAGTTCTAGTTAGGTAAACTTGTGTGAACTGTTTGGTAAGTGTGAACTACTACCTCCCATGAAGCAATGGCAGTGTCACTGGACAACACTCAGAGCTGTTTAGAATACGCAAAATGAAGGAAAGTTGTCTTAAATTAAGAATAATAATAATTGCTGTGACGTTCTCATATTCTAGATGTTAACAACATATTTTCTAGTGTTATACAGCTATTCCCACTAGTTCATCTTATATCTACGTTGTATGGTTACAATCCTCCATCACTGACTCACATTTCTGTGCTCCATTGAAGAGAGCTCTGTCCTTAGGTGTGTCTCCAACCTCCAGTACCTTGGCCCCTGCCAGCAACTACAGCACACACAAACACACAAAATTATATCGACTACAGTAGTGTTATAACCTTGTGTATCTAAACTTACTAAAACTTCTCTGAAGTAATTCTCTGGTTTTGTTTCGTTTAAACAAATCTGATACTCTATTACTTATCTTAGTCGCCACTTTCTCACCTGCATGATCAGTGATGAAGTGACTATAGGACTGATACCCAGCTCCATAAGGGTACCTGCAAACACACACACAAACAATCTGTCAATAAATTCAATATTTCACCAATCACATTCAGATCAACAACCCCCAATAAGGTGGGCGGGGGGGGGGGGGGGGGGGGCGCTACAAACAGTAATAAACACAAGAATGCCTAGAGGCACGTGCCCCTCCTCCATCCCTAGAGGCACGTGCCCTCCCACTCCCCCATGCCACAAGATCACAGGTATCAGTTTATTTATTTATTTGTGGTTTCCCACTATGATTCAGGAAACCATCTACATCCACTGAATGAAGTCTCAACTGTCAAACTCCACATTTCAACATCACATTATTATGACTTGCATTAAAACCACAGACAGACCAGCTACAACAACAAAGACTAGATACACAAACCCCATGTTAGCAGACACCAACAACTGCAGAAATAATGATACAAAAAATGTCCTTCTTCAATAACTGAGAACAGGAAAGGGCAGGGAGCCGTGAATACAGTAAAGAACCTCTCTTACCTAGGGACCATAACGAGCATCTTGGACAAGAGGTTTAATCAGTGTGGTGCTAATTAAGCTTGTATCCAAGGTTACTATTTTGTATGTGCATAAAAAAATTCCCAGAACTTGTTTGTGGATCGAGTCTATTAATACTTTGTTTAATGACTTCCAACTATTCCATCTAACACATATAGCACTATTTCCCCATAGTGTCTATCAGATTGCACTCTCTACCTCCCCATAACAACCACCTACCTCTGTTAGAGGCCATGATGACTCTCATCCAGTAGAAAGGATCTGCACTGTCTGAAGACATGATGCCAAACAAAGGAATCTACAGCCACACCGCCTGTCACTGTATGCTACTTCACATATTGACATCCCTTACCTGACAGCACACCAGAAAGATGAAGAGGGTGATGGCAGTCCATAGGACTTTCTCTTTGAATTGGATCTGCACAGAATTGTAACCTTAATGAAGCTAATATGGCTATATCCCATGCTTTACAAACCTTTCTCTCTGGTTTGGATACCTCAGGTAGGACAGCCACAAATGGGCGCAAGACCTCCAATATTTTGACTGTAGCAAAGTCAATTCATATTAAATACAAAATAATACCGGTACAGCAGTAACAATTGCTAGTTACTGCTACTTACAGCCCATGGCAGCGCCTCTCCCGAACTTCAAACTTCAACACGCTTCACAAATTGGACACAAACCGACCACTTCGCTGTATACACCAACAATTCACCAGGAAGACAAAAACGTGGAAAAAAATCTTATTGAAAAACCCAGCTTTGTAGGTTATTCCCGTAATCCTCCGGATATTCCCTCGGGAACCCGGACGTAACCACGTCAGCAAGGTGGGTATTATATAGATATAAAACGCCGCCAAAAAATGTCTTCGAAGCGGACAGCTGAGGACCATGATGGAGGAGCAGGCCCGGCAAAAAAGGCTAAAGTAGCTGTGTCCACCCAGTTAGATATTGGGGCGGCAGCCGGAGAAGATGACCTCAATATTAAAGTCTTACAGGTGTGGCTCTTAGCTTATCCAATGATAGCGACCACTTAATACCAGCACATCTGTAGTACCACTGCATGTAGTGTAGTAGAGGAATAAGATGCAAAGGCTTTCATTGAATGATTTCACAAGCTAGTCCTTTAAGAGAGTCTAAGGGCTTGAAGTGCATTTATGCTTCGTTCTGGAGAGAAAGATTGACTGGAGTTCGTATGACTAAATGGAGAAAAGTTAAGATTTGTCATGATAGCATTTGTGAAAGTACATTCTTGGATGTTCCAAAGAGTTATTCAAGCATTCCATGAGTCTTTAGGTATACACAATGGCAGTCACTAATGGTTAAGTTGAGGAGCTGTGGGTTTTTGCTCTGATTTTAAGTGAATAAATATTGAATACTTCAATAGCTTTAAGAACTAGCAGCTAAGGGAAGTAATAATGTTAGTGGATAAACTTTAGTGACAGGAGTCATCTTTAGGAAGTGTCCTAGTACTTCTGATCTTGACTTGAGCTCAGACTCTGCTATAGATGGTTGAGGATGATACCTGGTAGAAGAAGGTGCATTTACTAACATTTAATTGACAGAACTCTTCTGCCTGTGTGTTAGTGTTGGATAGTTATAATAAGGGGTAGCACCCTCAATTATATGTCGTTATGGGTTTGTATATAGGTGCAGAACAAGAAGTTGTCTGAGCGGCTGAAGGAGCGAAACAGAGGACGAGAACTATTGGAAGAAAGAGTGGCCAGACTCGAACAACATCATGACACTGCAGCCAGGTAAGGAAGGGCGGGGCACAGGTAAGGGAGGGCGGGGCACAGGTAAGCAAGGGCATGGCACCGGTAAGGGAGGGCGGGGCACAGGTAAGCAAGGGCATGACACAGGTAAGGAAGGGAGGGGCACAGGAATTATTAACTAACTAGCTACTATAGCATATACTGTACTCTATGTCTTCATAAATTAAAGAAAGTGCAATGCCTCCTCTGAGAACACAGGCCTGTGGGGCCTGTCCTGGCCTGCATATAAGTAGAAAGGGCCAAGCCCCTCCTCATGGAATAACCACTGCTCAGTTTCAGTGTGAAACATTCGTGAAGCTAATATTTAAGGAATATTTTGGAGTCTGTGATGCTCATTATGCCAGTCATCGTGTCTCGTCTTGTCACGGTCAGAGTTAACAAGTTGATCTATTGATCGTGCTACCTGGTCACAGCCAGAGTTAACAAGTTGATCTATTGATCGTGCTACCTGGTCACAGTCAGAGTTGTCAAGTTGATCTATTGATCGTGCTACCTGGTCACAGTCAGAGTTATCAAGTTGATCTATTGATCGTGCTACCTGGTCACAGTCAGAGTTATCAAGTTGATCTATTGATCGTGCTACCTGGTCACAGTCAGAGTTGTCAAGTTGATCTATTGATCGTGCTACCTGGTCACAGTCAGAGTTATCAAGTTGATCTATTGATCTGGTCACAGTCAGAGTTATCAAGTTGATCTATTGATCGTGCTACCTGGTCACAGCCAGAGGAAAAAGGGTAATAACATCGGGTGAGACGGAAGTGAAGGTCGGAGCCGGGGCGGGGCGCAGAGGCAATAGAGAAAAGGGATATATGAAGAGAAAGGTGAAGGAAAAAAGGGGGGGTTAAGGTGGGAGGGAGCAGAAGCAAAGAGGCGGAAGTTGTCAAGTTTGATCTAGTGATCGTGCTACCTGGTACCGCCAGGAGTTATCAGTGATCTCTTGATCGTGCTACCTGGTCACATCCAGAGTTACAATTTGATCTATTGATCGTCACCTGGTCACGCCAGGTTATCAAGGTGAATCGATTGTCGTGCTACCTGGTCACAGCCAGAGTTATAAGTTTTCTATTGATCGTGCTAACCTGGTCCCAGTCAAGTTATCAAGTTGATCTTTGATCGTCTACCTGTCACAGAGCCAAGTTATCAAGTTGATCTCTTGATCGTCTACCTGGTCACAGTCAGAGTTACCAAGTTGAATCTAATTGATTGTGCTACCTGGTCAAGGTCAGAGTGAGCAAGTTGGATCTATTGATAGTGCTACCTGGTCAGTCAAGTTATCAAGTGACTCTTTGATTGTGCTAACTGTTCAGGTCAAGTTATCAAGTTGGATCTATTGATCGTGCTACCACCCTTTCACAGTCAGAGTTAACATCAAGTTGGATCTATTGATTGTGCTTACTGGTCAGGTCGAGTTATCAGTTGATCTATTGATTGTGCTACCTGGTCCGGTCAAGTTGTCAATAGTTGATCTATCGATGTGCTACCTGGTCACAGTCATGAAGTTTCAAGTTGATCTATTGATCTTGCTACCTGGTCACAGTCAGAGTCTCAATTGATTATTGATCGTGCTACCTGTCACAGTCAAGATTATCAAGTTGATCTATTGAGCGTGCTACCTGTCACAGTCAGAGTTATCAAGTTGATCTATTTCTCGTGCTAACTGGTCACATCAGAGTTCTCAATTTGATCGATTTACGTGCTACCTGGTCACGTCAGAGTTATCAAGTTGATCTATTGATCGTGCTACCTGGTCCACAGCAGAGTTTGTCAAGTGATCTTTGATCTTGCTACCTGGTCCACAGTCAGAGTTGCAAGTTTGAATTCTATTGCTCGTGCTCCCTGGTCACACCCCAGAGTTTTATCAAGTTGATCTATTGATCCGTGCTACCTCTGGCACAGTCCGAGTTATCAGGGGGGGTGTGATCTATGATCGTGCTAACCGGTCACAGTCAGAGTTTGTCAATTGATCTTTGATCGTGCTACCTGGTCACAGTTCAGAGTTATCAAGTTGATCTATTGATCGTGCTCCCTGTCACAGTCATAGAGTTCAAGTTGATCTATTGTCGTGCTACCTGGTCCGTCAGATTTACAAGTGATCTATTGACGTGCTAACCTGGTCCACAGCCAGAGTTAATCAAGTTGATCTATTGATCGTGCTACCTGTGTCACAGGGGGGGGGGTCAGAGTTGCAAGTTGATCTAATTGACGTGCTACCTGTCACAGCCAAGATTATCATGTTGATCTATTTGATCGTGCTACCTGTCTCACAGTCAGAGGTGTGGATCACAGTGGTTGAGCTATTATCGTCACCGGTCCCAGCCGAGTATCAAGTGAGGTCGGGTGTGGCTGTTATAGGATTTCGCATCACTTGTAAAATGGGGTGCGTATATGGCTCTTGAGAGACTGCTTCACTGTTGCCATGTTGCCGGCAGATTTGACAGACTCCATTGGAATAGGCGGAGTCTGGGAGAATGGTGAAGACATGGACGGGGGTCGGCCAGGTGTTTGCAGTTCTGTGTGCAGCCCTGGATCATTATGAACAAACCAGGATAGCTCTCTGAGAGGGCGGGGACACATGGTATAGCCACACACCCACCAAACTGAGGAGGGCGAGGTGAGTAATAGCGCACTACCGCACGAGGCTCTGTAAGGAGGGGCGAGGGAGTAATAGCACACCCACCAACTGAGGAGGGCGAGTGAGCCCTTGACTAAGTAAGAACATGTGGACTCCATTTTTCTTTCTTTAATTGGAACAACCCCTTGCTGTATTGATAATGAAGTTTGTTGGATGTCCAGGGGAGTGGCCATATTTATATGGGTTCAAGGTTGTGAGGGTCATGGATACTTAGAGGGGATAAGTTCTAGTAGGGTGGGGTCATATTGAGGTCATATTTCTTGTAATGTGTATTTTTGGTCGCGATGGTCTGGGCTGTGCTGAAAACAGATCACAGTCGTCACTATAGCAACAAGACAACAACAGTGAGAGGTGGAGGCGCTGGAAGACAAGTGGTGAGAACTGAAGAGGAATTGGAACACTCAGGTGAGCATAGGGTGGAGGACTCAGGTGAGACTAGGGTGGGAGGAGCTCAGTGAGACTAGGGTGGGAGGAGCTTCGGTGGACTAGGTGGGAGGAGCTCAAAAAGTGAGACTAGGGTGGAGGAAGCTCAGGGAGCTAGGGTGGGAGGAGCTGCTCAGGTGAGACTAGGTTGGGAGGAGCTCAGGTGAGACTAGGGTGGGAGGGCTCAGGTGAGACTTAGGGTGGAGGGCTCAGGTGATACTAGGGTGGGAGGAGCTCAGGTGAGACTAGGGTGGGAGAGCTCAGGTGAGACGAGGGTGGATGAGGCTCAGGTGAGACTGTAGAGGGTGGAGGAGCTCAGGTTAGACTAGGGTGGGAGGATCTCAGGTGAGACTATGGTGGGAGGAGCCTCAGGTGAGTACTAGGGTTGGGAGGAGCTCGGTGAGAACTAGGGTGGGAGGGAGCTCAGGTGAACTAGGGTGGAGGAGCTCAGGTGAGACTAGGGTTGGAGAGCTCATGTGAGACTAGGGTGGGGGAGCTTCAGGTGTACTAGGGTGGGAGGAGCTCAGGTGAGTAATAGGGTAAAATGACGTCTATAATTGTCACTTTAATACAAGTGGCATATATCCAGCATCAAACCATCAATGCATCATTGTTCCTCTTATGCATTTATCCCTAGGTTAATCACTAGTTTATCACTAGGTTTATTACTAGGTTATCACTAGGTTTATCACTAGGTGTATCCTAGGTGTATCACTTGGGTGGTATCAATCACTGGTGTATCACTGGTATAATAACTAGGTTTCACTAGGTTATGGGTTTGAAGTCGAGCTAAATGTACAGTTTTGCAAGCGGACTTCTGCTAGTTGCAAATTATTAATATTTCTTTTTGAAGAGATTGGAACTTAGACTGATTTAATGACATTAGACATGAGTATTAGAGCGCTTTTTTTTTTAAAGTCATAAATGAAATCCAGAAGTGTGTATTCTACAGCTCAGTAATTGCATTGGAACAAAAATAATACTATAACTATTTCAGACTCAACTCATTTAAAATATGTACACTGCATATTGATTTACATTTCACAGTGGATCATTGATTTTCTAATGTTCTAATAGCTTCTAGTGTCAGCAAGAAAGGAGAGGACAGTGTAGTTGTTGTTTTTTGATACCAGTTGTTCCGTAGGAATAGTTTTTTTTATTATGAAAATGAGCTCATACTTAATTCAAGTTATTGTTCTAGCTGTGTGCTCAATGTAAATAAATGGTGACTGAGTAACTGAACTACATTTCAATGATATAGTCACAGCAAGTAGATCAAATAGGTAAATAGAATGATTTTACCAATTTCTTAACCATGAATTACAATAAGTGTAAATGATGGAATGTTGCACTGGTGGATGCACGACTGTCATAGGGAGGACTCATCCTTACTAAGTAACAGTGAACTATTTCCTTCCATGGGAGGTTCAGGCTGCGAACATTTAGCACCTCCTGCATGTACGTGTTATACTTCAGGTATTCACTGGAGATGAGCCAGGTGCGAACTGATAGACTGGAACAGAAGCTAGAGGAATGCGAGGCCAGAACTCACACCCGCCCACTCACTTCCTCTTCTAGTCTCGGTCCAGGTGGACCTGGAGAGAGTGAAGAAGGTGTGACCAGTGGGTGTGGTCAGAGTAGCGAGGACCAGCAGGATCGTGGCAGCACTACTAGTTCTGCAGGAGCAGATACTGGGAGTGGAGGAGGCGTGGTCAAAGATGATAAGAGCAGTGTGGATGAGGTAAGAAATAGAGGTAAGAAATAGAATTGGGCGGGGTGAGGGGTGTGGTCAGGTTTGAAGACAGCTGTGAGGAAAACACAAGCAAGTCTATTGATGGTATATGCATGTGGCGTATTAATGGTTGGGACTCTAATGGAGCCCATCATTCATAAGGGGATACATGATGAAGATTTCTGAGTGCCGCTGAGAAACTATTTTAACTATAGTCCGTCCAAGTTGAGTTGGCACGACCGCAAGCACGGTAAATGAGGAATGTGCTTACTTTAAAAGACTGGAAGCATTTAGTCATGTGACTGCACGAGTTAGTCAATTATTTCATTGATTTAGCTACAGGTTCAATGTGATGCCACGATTATGATTGAATTATCGTAACTAATATTTACAGACATGTGGACTCCATTATTGAAAAGTTGTTATAAGCTGAAAATTAAAGAACCTTTCTACAATTTATTTGCTAATTATATTAAATGTTAGAAGAAGCTAACTAACATTGATGGTTTGTACTCTCAGTGCTGTGGGTGTGGCACTCAGTGCTGTGGGTGTGGCACTCGGTGCTGTGGGGTATATTGTAGAGGCACTGGTGATGTGGGTTGTGGCCCTCGTGCTGTGGTGGGCTGTGGCAATCAATGCTGTGGTTGTGTCACTCGGTGCACTCGGTGCTGTGGGTGTGGCACTCAGTGATGTGGGTGTGGCACTCAGTGTTGTGGGTGTGGCACTCGGTGCTGTGGGTGTGGCACTCGGTGATGTGGGTGTGGCACTCGGTGCTGTGGTTGTGTCACTCAGTGCTGTGGGTGTGGCACTCGGTGCTGTGGGTGTGGCACTCGGTGATGTAGGTGTGGCATGAAAACATTTTTGGTTTGTTTGATTGTTATTTTCCTCAATTTAAATTATAACTATACAGGAATATTTATTAGTTAAAGAACATTACATATGTAGCATCTCGTGAAGAATAAACCAAACGTTTTGATCGCGTAGGATCTTCATCAACTGGAGGATGAAGAACTGTTTCATAGTCCAACTCATGAAGCTCCTATGAGACCTAACATTGGGGTTTTCTTCAATAAATACTATATGAATATTCATTAACTAGTGATGTGCTTGAGCACAAAGGGTGAGCGAGCCTGTGCACAAACAAAACACTTCAAAAGCATCTATCAGTCCATTTCTAAAAGTATAAATATGTAGCCGTTGTGACTGTTATATACCTTAGCTAACAAATACTGCACTACTTTCTTACCTCAATTCCCAGAGTACTGGTATTTTCTGTAGTCTCTGACTATCTGAATTACCAGTAGCTTTTGACAACAAACACTCGCTATTATTAATTAAAAAGGCCGAGTTAAAAAAAAAAAAATCTGGTAAAGGGTTTCAATACCATAGTAACCATTTGCCTGTGACTTGAAAAAACAAGGAGTAGTGTTGTGTCTTGTGTCATTCAGAAACAACCTAATATGAAGGGGTAGACAATTAATTTCCTTGAATGATAGGGGACCGCTAGACCAAAAGATTCTTAGTGGAGGTATGGGAAGGGATAGACCACGAAGTAAACACAAAACGCGAGGGTCAAAGTACAAAATGACATACATACATCCACACATATATATATATATGAACAAACAAATATCCCCGATATTGCCAATAATCAATGTACTATATTCCAAGTATAAAAGACTTTTAATAACGAGTGTAACGCTTTATGATATAACTTCATAGCTTTGGAAATTGAAGAAAGAGAGAATATGGTAAAGTCAAGACTGTCTGTAGCTTGTGGAATCACTAGACTATGTTAGGGGCAAGAATATAAATTTAATTATTGCGTTACACTCTAGTATATTTTTGGGAGGGGAAGGATGAAGCAGTTGTATTGTTGCCATTGGGACATCTCTGTGTATGTATGTACATATGTGTGTATGTATGTACATATGTGTGTATGTATGTGTGTGTGTGTGTGTTAGAGTGAAGGAATCCAGAGTGAGTTGAGTGAGATGCGTGAACTAGCCAAGTCCAGGTTGGAGGAGATACAGAGACTGTCTGGGGACCTCAGTGAGGCCAGGAAAGAAATGGACAACTACAAAGTGATGCAACTGTCGTTACCAGAGGGTGTGGTCAAGGAGACGGCCGTGTATCGCACGTTGCAGTGTCAGTACACCATGTTGATCCAGGAGGCGGGTCAGTTGAGGGCGGGGCTGGAGGAATCTAGGAACATCTTACTGGCAGCTAGACAACATCACTTCTCTCAACTCGAAGAAATCAGGTGAACCTAATTAACACTTCCTCTTACTAATTATTTAGGGGGAGGAGCTGAAGTACCTCATTATCATATATTTATTTAGGGGGAGGAGCTGAAGTACCTCATTATCATATATTTATTTAGGGGAGGAGCTGAAGTACCTCATTATCATATATTTATTTAGGGGAGGAGCTGAAGTACCTCATTATCATATATTTATTTAGGGGAGGAGTTGAAGTACCTCATTATCATATATTTATTTAGGGGGGAGGAGCTGAAGTACCAGAGTGAGGTGCGAGAGGAAATGTCAGTTCTTGAGACAGCCTTAGCTTCAGTAAAGAGAGATTATGAACTACTTCGGGTGGAGTATGAACGTATGATAGCCTCTAACGAGCAGGCGGGGCCTGTTGCCAAGGAGCTAAGGTTGACTGTGGACTCCTTACAGAAGTCTATTAACCAGCACAAGAGTGAAGTGTCCAGATGCAAGGCCAAGTCTCACAAACTAGAGCAACAACTCACCAAGGTAGGGCCAACATGTGACTGTGGATCACGTAACATGTTCCCGCAGTGTCACACGTGTCCTGTTCCCGCAGTGTCACACGTGTCCTGTTCCCGCAGTGTCACACGTGTCCTGTGTTTTGTGTATTGTTGTAGTTACAGGAGGAGAAAGAAGAGAAGTCAACTGCATCTTCTGTCAAGAGTGTTTCAGATGATCTTCCCGAAAGTGCAGATTCCTCAGGTGGGTGTGAATTATTGGTGGGTGTGACTTAGCTGTCGTGAGACTTATTCTATAGTCATGTCGAGATGATAAGTGGTGGGCGTGACTGTAGATCATGTTATACAATCTAGAAGGGGTGTAGTCTCTTCCTGAAATGCAGCCCTGAGTCTTGTGTAAATGTGTGTGTGTGTGTGTTATATGTGGTTGGTTGTTTCTCTGCAGGTAAGGCAGCAGCTGTGGAGTCTGAGTTGAGGTCAGAGTTGAAGCACAGAGAGGCGGAGCTTGAGAGTCTGAAACAGGCAGCGTCAACTGAACAGAGAGAGAAGGCGGACATGATTGCAGCCGAGAAAAAGGCTCGGCTCCAGGTGAATGAGAGGGGTGAATGAGTGGGGGCGTGGCCAATGTCAGAATGTACATTAACTTTTAGTTCTGGTTGCAGTAAATAGCTAGGCATTGCCTTCTGGGGTGATGACTTACATTCTGGGAGAACTGCCTCTTGTACTTTATTTCCTTACCAGGGAATATTCACTCCTGTGGGAGGAGTGCAAGATGTGTGTGTGTGTGTGTGTGTGTGTGTGTGTGTGTGATGTAGTCTGGCAGAATAAAGGACGAGGTTCACATTGAAGTGTTATATATTTTTAATTTTTGCCCTAAAATGTTTTCCATATAGTCAACTCCTGGCTGACTTCTGTCAGCAGCGTGAAGAATTCGTGATATTAATGCAATTTAATTTTCACTGAATTGAGTAGCAGAGCATAAGCCTTACATTGCAGTCCAGCTATTGTATAATATTAATAGTTTCTTCCTAGCTATCTTGTATCGAGTGAAAGTCACAAAATCACTTGCTCAGTGAGGAACTCAGTGAAATTGCAAATTTTAATTTTCATTCCTGCTTGGACCAACATTCCAGAAAGATGTGTTTGTGTGTATTTGTTTGTTGCAGGAGGTGTGAGTGTCCAGTAGGACGCCTTGTCATGTCCTTCATGCATTCAAATTGTTCCATATGATTTCTGGTGTTACTGATGACATGACATAGGGGGCGTGACAGAGCAATGGGCCTGATCATATTTGCTGAACTTGAAGCCACACCCACCTTTGAGCTACCTTCATGTGGTGTGAAATGAATTATATTTTGGGTTTTATTTTATTTATTATTTTATTTATTTTTGCCGAGTATTGCTGTGTGGGTAACAACACTCTGGCCTTGATTCAGCCACTTCTGAGACCTCAACTTGAGTGGGTGTGGCAATATCAATATTGGTCTCGCTTCGGTGGGTGTGGTACATTGATAGGTTGTGTGACCTCCAGTTTCTTTTGTTCTCTGGCTCCTGATCAGTTGAAGGTTCTTTATTTTCCTCTCCACACCAGCCCCAATCCTTCTGGGAAACAGTCAATGAACACAGGCATGAGTCTGTGGGGATTCAAGTTGTTATTTGTTGTTAGTGAGCGAGGCACTATCACAGGTAACACAATTGGAAATCGGGGATATTTTTTAATTTTTTTTTGTTTTATGTAAATGTGGGGACGTAAACCTGCAATTCTTGTACTTTGACCCCTCCCATTTTTGTGTTTTCTTGGTGGTCGACCCCCACCCTTTGGTTTCACGATCTTTACCCGTATCAAGGGAATTTAATTGTTTACCCTTTGAATTAGGTTGTTTCAGATCTGGATGTTGCTGGATGCAGTCAAGTCTTCTAGTCTTACTAGAGTTCATTTTCTAGTTGATTAGAGTGGTAATAATTTATCTTGGTTAATACGCTGTTTGTCGTTCACTAAACTACGGTGTTGTTAATCCCTTGTCCAATAGTCTATTGCTATAGGAACTAGAGCTACAAACCATAAAAACAATACTGTACCTGATTTCAATGTATAGCTTGTGGTGTGCCAGGCTAAGGTGTTTGTGTATGTACAAGATGTATTTGGTGTTGTGTATGTACAAGATGTATTTGTGTGTGTGTGTAGTATGAGGAAGTGAAGAAGAAGTTTGATGAGTATCATCGCGACTATGAGAGACGTAAGGAACACATTAAAGAGGAGGCAGCTAGGAAGACCAGGTCTCTAGCGGAGGACAATCGGCATCTGCAGAAGGAGCTGGGAGCTAAGAGACAGGAGGCCCAGGCGCTGGTGGAGGAGATGGAATACACCACACAAGCTTTTGAGGAGATGCAGGAACAAAACATACGTCTGCTACAGCAGCTCAAGGTAGATATAGAACAGGAGCACAGCTGTGTAGTGTGTTGAATAGTAGCTTCATTTGAGATAGCTTAGAAAGACTAGTAGGCGTGGCATATATAGTAACTATAGTGTGTACCATTGTCATGGTTACTGTAGTAATTATGAGCATGTGCAGTAGTTGTTCCAGTCTATGGACTGCTGATTCACTTTATAAACCCTTCAATTTATGATTACGCAGCTATAGTATGTCCAAGTTGAGTTGGCGCGTTAAAAATAACTTTTGAACGGAAGTAGCTACGCTTCCGGGGTTTGTACCATTCGAAAGCTCGTGCCGAAGCAGTCCAGAAAATTCCCTTTAAAAACTTCAGAGCCAGCGGGAAAGTGCAGTTTCAAAACTCAATAGAAAAGTCTATGGGAATAAATAAAACCACGCGCTTCCCGCGCTACACGCGGCAGGATTTAGTCATGCGCTCAAACCGGGCCAACCACGTGCGCAGTACCTCAGAGACAATTGTAAACAAAAAGCAGTCGTAGTTTGGTGACTTATTTCTACCCTTCTGCTTGATATTCTGGTTCATTTTAGGCTCAGGAATTTGTTGCTATTCAAGGCTACTTAACAAGAACAAGCTACAATGTGAGGTACGTCTGTAACACGGGTTGCTTGTCACTCAGATTTTCTTACCAGTTTAAATAGGGCCTATTTATTTAGAAATTCAGACAATTTACTGTTTGCTGACCAAGATAATAAGATATACAATTCATCACAGACTCTATATGCCACTATTTATGCTTTAGCTGTCCATTACTCCTCATATCTATAGGTACAGTTCTCTATGGTTATGGGATGCTATTTACCACCCTCCTAAATCAACTGCTACCACTATTTCATGATTATATAATATATTGTATGTCATCATACAATTATATTAATATTATGTCAATTTTTTTTGTATAATATAAAAAAAATTGAAATTTCAAGTAGATAAAAATATATTAAAATCATCAATAAAATGATATGAATAATTCAGTGTGTGAAGGACACAGTAATACTGGAATGTGTGTGGCCATAGCTAAAGGTGTAGGTTATGTACTGGATTCTTCACCATTACTGTTGAGCATTTCAGAAGTTCGTCACACCAAGAAAGTAAGAATATAGTTTAAATACACGCTTAAAAGATTTGTGCTACATTTAGTAGCTCCGGATCACCCTCCGCAACCTTCAGCCAGTTTTAGCGCACAACTAGAAGCTCGTATAAATGATAAACTACGGGTGATTAGTTAGTTATATTGAATACAGCAGCGGAAGAAACTGCCATAGCTTCTTTTTCATTTCAACAAGTAAACTTAGGGTAATAATGCGCACCTTAGACCTGCCCCGTTTTTACTGTGGGCGTCAACGTTTTCGTGCCTTTGAGCTACTACTGTCATGTGACCTTAATTGGTTTCCGGTTTCGCCAAGTGCATTCCTCTTTTGCCACATTCATGGTCGCGCCAACTCAACGTGGACATACTATAATAGGACTACAGTATTTACAAGTGTAGGTTGTGTGTGTGTGTTAGCGTTGGTGTGTATGTTTGTGTGTGACAGGAGAAGGATGATGCAAACATGAAGTTGATGTCTGAGCGTATCAAGGCTAATAGTCTCCACAAGGTTCTCAAGGAAGAGAAGGAGCTACTTCAGAGTCAGCTGAGTGCCATTGCTGTAGAAAGACAAAGGTGAGACTTCCTTCATGGAAATGCTTGTCTCTAATTCCCTGAGGCTAAGCAGATTAAAAAAATTTTTTCATTATTTTGTTTTGTTTTACTTTGTTTTTTTTTGTTGTTTTTTTTTGTTAATTTCTCCCAAGTTGTTAACTTTTTTTTTGTTTGTTTGACGTCTCCTAACATTCATAACTTGTATACCACAATACATGTATTTACTTTTTTTAATTCTCACTTCGTGTGTGTGTGTGTATATGTGCGTGCGTGCGTGACATATTTTCACTCCCTAGTGCTGGTTGGCGGGGTCCTCCTACAGTTTTTGATATGTTTATGTATAGAATTTTATTTTATATGTGCACGTCCACCCTCCCTAGCAACCATGGTTTTACGGGTATTTTGCACCCTAAGGTGTGAACACACCCTTAAGCTTCAAGTCATATTTTCACTTCCATACAAATGTTTGGGGGTGGTTTCACTCTGATGTGTGATTTATATTTTTATCCCCCCTCCTCCCTCTCTCTCTCTCCCCAAGGTATGCTGATTTAGTGTCTTCACTAGAAGAGAGAGCAGTAGGCACAGAAGCTACTCTCCAGAGCATGGACAAGGAGCTGTGCATTCATCAACAGAGTGGAGAGACTCACAGGAAGCAAGCCCAGGATAGTGTGGTCCAGGCCACACAACTCAGACTGCAAGTATCCGAGGTCCAGAGGCAGTTAGACACTACAAACAAAACTCTCTCCAGCAGAACTCAAGACTGGGAGAAAGAGACTGAACTACATAGGAAGTGAGGGTGTGTGTGTGTGTGTGTGTGTGTGTGTTGTGTGTGTGTGTGTGTTGTGTCTTAGGCTCAGGGTCTGAGGTCCTGAGTTCAAGCCCCACTCAGGCAACTTTTCCATCTTGTTTTCCATCTGCCTCCCACCAGCCCCACCAGTCCACCCAGCTGTGATTGGGTACCTGGCATTTGCTGGGGTGCAAATTCAAGGCCTTTTCTCATGAAACAGCAATGGTCCAGGTGGGACTTCGGGTGCCCACACCACTTGCTGTGAGGAAAGGCCTGTTCTCCTGCTAGTTCCTAGCCCGGTTCTAGGAGCTTTGCTTGCATGGCTCACAGTGCCTGCTTAGTGCACTGGCATCCTGGCTCTGCCAAGTGTGCGTGACCGCCAAGTGGCAGCAAGAAAATTTGCTTTGTGTGTGTGTATGGGTTGATGAGGATGAGATTATAGTTCAGATGTATGTTTCGATTGTAGTAATTCTTATAATAGTGTGTGTGTGTGTGTGTGTGTTAGATCTGTTGAAGATATAAATTCTCTGAAGAGAAAGTTGGAGAAGTATAAGACAAGAGATTGGCTGTCATCTGGCGATGAAGTGCTTCTAGAGGAAATCAAAATGTACAGGGTAAGGTGTGGTGAAAGGGGCGGGGTTATGTGAGGTGTGAAGACAATAGTGTAACGGAGGGGGTGGGGTTATGTGAGGTGTGAAGACAATAGTGTAACGGAGGGGGGTGGGGTTATGTGAGGTGTGAAGTCAGTAGTTAGGAATGTGTTGTGTGGTGGGGCTTGTATGATGTTTATTTTGCAGCATTTGTTTCTAGGACTGGGATATGTGTGTGTGTGTGTGAGTGCAGGCTAAGCTGAACTGTCCTTGTTGCAGTACTCGTAAGAAGGACACAGTACTGACCAAGTGTTTCCATGTGTTCTGCTCTGAGTGCATCAAACAGCGCTATGAGTCCAGACTGCGCAAGTGCCCCAAGTGTGGAGCTCCATTCGGTGCCAATGACTTCCACAAAATATACTTATCTTGAACCACACACTCATCATTGCATATTCTATTCTAACATCTCTATTCCAGTTTATGCATTTTATATGACAGTCACGCTCTCTATTTCTACTTATTACATGGGTTAGAGTGTGATATGGCGAAATATTTCACGAGCAGGGTAATGAGCTTGCTCAGTACAGCGTGAAATATCGTGAGTTATTTCACTGGGTCATGTACCTAAAGATGTTAAAATATCTACTACGGTTATATGTGAGGAAGACCATTATCTGTTATTTAAAAGCTAATTCTGTATAGTGCACTATCATTGGTGCTAGACATCCAGGCTCATAGCCAGGCAAGTCAAAGAGGATGAGTTGATCACTAAGTCAGGCTGTTGCAGTGAGCTAGGAAACAGAAAATAAACTCACATCACACTTTCAATTAAATAGCTATAGGCTACATTATCACACACACACACACACTTCAATAATTCTTGCTAGCAATGGGAGAATTCTCAGAGCTAGCTTAGCCCTGTGAATATGGAGTCTGACAGTATCTTGCTGGCAGTGTGCAGTGCTCTCTTGTCTGACAGTGTCTTGCTGGCAGTGAGCAGTGATCCATCACCCCTCTTGTCTGACGGTATCTTGCCTGCAGTGTACAAAGATCCACCACCTCTCTTGTCTGACAGTATTTTGTTGGCAGTGTACAATGATCCATCACCTCTCTTGTGTGACAGTATCTTTCCTGCAGTGTACAAAGATCCATCACCTCTCTTGTCTGACAGTATCTTGCTGGCAGTGTACAAAGATCCATCACCTCTTTTGTCTGACAGTATCTTGCCTGCAGTGTACAAAGATCCATCACCTCTCTTGTCTGACAGTATTTTGTTGGCAGTGTACAATGATCTATCACCTCTCTTGTCTGACAGTATCTTTCCTGCAGTGTACAAAGATCCATCACCTCTCTTGTCTGACAGTATCTTGTTGGCAGTGTACAAAGATCCACCACCTCTCTTGTCTGACAGTATTTTGTTGGCAGTGTACAATGATCCATCACCTCTCTTGTCTGACAGTATCTTGCCTGCAGTGTACAAAGATCTATCACCTCTCTTGTCTGACAGTATTTTGTTGGCAGTGTACAATGATCCATCACCTCTCTTGTCTGACAGTATCTTGCCTGCAGTGTACAAAGATCCATCACCTCTCTTGTCTGACAGTTATATCTTGTTGGCAGTGTACAATGATCCATCACCTCTCTTGTCTGACAGTATCTTGCCTGCAGTGTACAAAGATCCATCACCTCTCTTGTCTGACAGTATTTTATTGGCAGTGTACATACAGTGATCCATCACCTCTCTTATCTGACAGTATCTTGTTAGTGTACAGTGATCCATCACCTCTCTTATCTATTCTGGATCAATTAGAAATTTAGAGAATTATAAATTTAGGTTAGTCTCGCGTCTCGTGCGCCAAACCCTTTACCCAACCGCTCCGCTCGGCGGCCAGACTAAAATTTAGGTTAGTAGGCCCCTAGGGTTGCCAGTGTACCTGACTGGGCGTGGCTTGGCAGGTCCTCACCGTTGGCTGGAAGCTCTGGTTAGGGTCGTCAATTGGGTGAGACCTGTGGGCGCCGCCCACTCACGCCCCTCCAGGTACTATCAATAGTAAGAGTTGCCACTTATGTTCATCTTACTGGAACTGTAGGGTGGGATGGGAGGAGAAATGCTCTTCTTTCTTTCTCAACCTAAGCAACTTCTTTAGCGTGGCGCGTGGGTTCTTCCTTTCGGCTGCTGTCTCCTACCCTATGCGCCTGCGCGTAGTATGGGTCGTCGCCTACTAACCTCAGTTAACGCTTCTCATTAACTCCATTTAGTAGGCCCCTAGGGTTGCCAGTGTACCTGACTGGGCGTGGCTTGGCAGGTCCTCACCATTGGCTGGAAGCTCTGGTTAAGTTCGTCAATTGGGTGAGACTTGTGGGCGCCGCCCACTCACGCCCAGAGGTTGGCACTAGTGACAACCCTCACCCAATCCATTCTGGAAATTCCTGGGTATGACCTCCAGGTTTTTTATTTTTTATTTATTTTTTTAAGGAATTCAATTAAACAATGAACCATAGCCAGTCAGTCCCGACCCCCCCCTCCCTCCCCCTTAGGTAACCCCAGACCCCTCCTTCCCATCGCTGGTTCTTCCCGTCATCTTGGCTGCCACTCCACACAGAACCTCCTTCGGTGTCCTAATGTAGCACAGATACGCAGCACTCTCCCAGCGCCCATCGTCTTGATGAGTGAATCTTGCACACCCTGCTGAGCTGCTACCGTCGTGGCACCAATTCGGAAGCTATGTCCTGCAAAGAGATTGCTGTTGAGTCCCAACGACGTCACTGCTGGCCTCACCGCCTTCACAAATCGCTCCCTTATCAAGTGTCGACCGTCCTCAAACACAAAGAATGGACCTGGATTTTAACCCCTCCTCACTATATAGTCTGTCACCGCTGCCACTAGACACAAACCCTCAGCAGCTCTACCCACATAGATGCTGACACCCTTGCGAATGGGTCCGTCTTTGAGGCTTTGATCCTTACTTCCAACTCTGGGGATCACAATAGTTGTCGATTAGAACATCGCCATATGCCAGGTGCTTTAGCGGGTCGAATGCCCCATCCGCCGGTACCACCACTTCCCCAGTCCGAAGGAAGCCAAAGAAACACAGTGTAGCTGCTGCCCACAGCATCACTGCATTTCTTTGATTGGGGAGTGTTTGCCAGCATCCTCTCAGTCCCTGCAGTACCTCCAGGGTAACCGGCGTGTCCTTGCCTGTGCCTCTGATTTTCTCTTCAGCCCCTTTAACACGTACTCTAGCTGTGGCATACTCCCCATTCTTGGGTCACCCAGTCCCTGGGATATCTGCGCATGCCGTACTGCTGCCAGATAGTTCTTTACAGTGCCAGCTGCCAGCCCTTTACTGAAGAGCCATGCCACAAACAATGAAAGCACCTGCTCAGTCAGGGGAAAGGGGCGGGGGATTTCCATTGCCATACAAAACTCCATGAACCGCTTTGTCCCTGATGCATAGTTCCTTTGTGATGCTGGTGCTAGGCCTGCCGAAAACAGCTGCTGAACAACGACACCCAGTCCGTGGAGGTCCAGTCCGGCTGCTGCTCCAGAAGGAGAGATCTGAGAACTGGTGGGACTGGTGTCTGGCTGTACCTGGCCCGAGGAGCCTGTAAAAAGAACACAGACAGGTTATTACGGGATATCGCGTCCACTACTGTATTCTGGACCCCTGGGATATGGCATGCCCAAACCTCCAGTCGAAAGTGCGCTCTGACAAAGAACAGACACCTCAGCAGATGCATTAACTGGGGTGATCGACTGTACCCGGAGTTCACCGCCGCTACTGCCCCCGTGTTATCGCAGCTCACTCGGACCGACTGACCTACCCATTGCCGCCCCCAAATGGCACACGCCACCACAATTGGCACCAGCTCCTTCGCCGTGATGCTCTCCTCCCTCAGCCCATCTTGCCGCTCTACTTCCGCCCACGCTAGTTGGATCCACTCTCCTGTTTCCGGATCCCACGCTCCACAGCCAAAGTTCCCCGACGCATCCGTCCAGATGTGAGCCTTCGCTCGCTGCTGAGTATGTTCTGACATCATGCTAACACCGTTCCATGACTCTAGAAACGATGCCCACCACAGTATGTCAGACCTGAACCCACTGCTCAACCTAAACTTCCCTTTGACATGCCGCACTGCCGCCTTCAGCTCGAACATGCGCCTGAGGAACGTTCTTCCTGGCCCAACCACCTGTGCAGCATGTGCCAGTTTCCCAATCAGCGATTCCAGGTCCTTCAGTAAGCCTGATCTCTTGCCCTTCCACTGTTGCACCAACCCCCTCAGCTCTTCCAGCTTCCTACATGGAAGACGAACCTCTAACCTTCTCGAGTCCAGCTCAAAACCCAAGAATGTCAGGGTTGTGTCCGGGCCTTCCAGCTTATCCTGTGCAACAGGCAAGCCCAGGTTCTCCAACACGTTGAGGAGTCTTCTCAGCACTACCTTGCATTCTTCAATCTCTGGGGCCCCCATCACTAAAAAATCATCCAAATAGTGGATGACAAAGTCTGCCCCTCTCTTCTTCGTAATCCACTCCACCGCATCCGCCACTGCCGTGAAAATCTTCGGAGCTGAACGAAGGCCAAATGGAAGGGCTACGTCCACAAAGACCGAGCCCCTCCACTTCATTCCCATCAGCCACCTGTCATCTGGGTGCACTGGCACATTTCGGTAGGCACTCTTCACATCCACCTTTGCCATCAAAGTACCTCTACCCCTGGTCACTATACCTCTCACCACCTCACGTACGCCCACATACGACAATGAACATATTGACTCACAGATTCCATCATTTACAGAGGACCCTGGTGGGAATGACATGTCTACTATGAGTCTCCACTTCCCACTCGTCCCTTTTGGAATTACTCCAAAGCGGTTCACATGTACCTGGGGAACCCGTTGAGGGTCCAGCGGGCCAATAACTCTACCCTTGCTGCATTCCTCAGCCAGGTACTCATCAATGACTTCCGGCTTGTCCTGAGCCGATGGCATGTTTCTGAGTGGTTTCGTCGCACTGCTGGTCGGCTCCTTCCTACATCCAACTCTGAACCCTTTTCGTATGCCCTCCACAATATACCTCCGAAAGCGCTGGTCTGGGTGAGTGGCTAGCTCTCGATCCCACTCTCTCCATTCAAGTGGCGTTTCCACCTGCCTCAGGTATTGTGGTAGAACAACTGGGCATTCCCACCGGCACGACTCCATCTCCAACAGGTGCTCCGTGTAGGGATAGCCACCTAATACCACACAGTGCATACCACTCAATCCTGCCCTCCCGTTAATTCCCCCCCCCCTCCTTACTACTCACGGTTTCTCCCTACCCAGTCCACCCCCTTTCCACCCCCACCCCCCTCGGTGCGTTACCCCCCTTCCAACTGTCATCGTAACTAATACATGAATATCCTTGTCATATTAACTCCAACATGAACAGAAACATTTCAGCAGCTAGTCTCAGGGTCCCTTGTCCTCTCCGTCTAAGAGTATCTTCCTGGTAGTGGCCTGTTCTCAATAGGGCCGACGGCCTAGCCTTCCTAGTGGCTTCCGGCTCCCACAGTGCATAAGTTGATGGTTGCCCCCGCAACCGGAACACACGTGGCGGAACCTGCAGCGAGGGTAACTGCATCCCCCCGTGTTCCACTTCCGGCACGCTTCCCCGCCTGACTGCTCCGGCTGGTGTGGCCCCCCTGGGGGTCTGCTAGGGCCTGGCCTGGCTATTGCAATGACTGCCGACTCCAAATGCTTCAGGCGCTCTGACATCCCAGGGTCCCGGGAGCCACTCTGGGCGCAGTCCTGCTCCGTGTGGCTTGTCGCGAAGCAGAGCTCGCACCTTTGTGTTCCAACCTTCCGAGCTGAAAAATTCACATATAGCGTGGGATTGATTACGGACCACCTCTTGTTGCCGGTTGCAGCCGCTTGCCTCCGAAATGCCGAATCGTACCGAACCCAGCCCAGACCTTCAAAGTCCTGGCTGGCACGCACAATGAGGCTCAGGTACGCCATCATCTCTGGGACTACTTGAGGTTCCACTGGCGCCATCACTGCTACAAAGGCACTGAAGCACTGGACCCACGTCAGAATGTCCGTGACCTTTCGGCCCTGCCTTGCTGCTCTGTCCTTCGCCTCGTCCTCCTCCCTTTGCCGCGCCAGGAACTCCGGCAGCAACTCCCCCATATCCACATACTCCCAGCAGTGTATCTTGGCGGCCAATTCTGGGGGACCGGGGCAGGCCCTCTCCAATAAACGCACCTCCCACTGCCAGCTTGGGAGGTGGGGCGGTCAACGCCACCGAATTCGTGAGCGTTGCCATTGAAATAGGGCTCGTCTGTTCTACTGCCCGCTCACTCAGTGGTAGCCCAGCCAACGCCGCCATCATTGGCATCCTGCCCAATACTCCTGGGCCTTTTTCTGACTGCTGCCTGCCTGCGCCTGCATTCAATAAAATTTGATGTGATCCTAGTCTACCACACTACCCTCCATGAACTTACGCGACACCCTCAAGTTGCAAATGTCATGCGGGACCCCTAGTGGAACCTCCCTTGGCCCTCCAATGAGTACTGCCCGCATGCCGCCCCCGAGCAGAAGATTCTCATGCAAGCCCCAGAGCAGAGTGTCCTCATGCGAGCCCCCGAGCAGGGAGTCCTCATGCAAACCCCCGAGCAGGGTGTCCTCATGCAAACCCCCCGAGCAGGGTGTCCTCATGCCACCCCCCGAGCAGGGTGCCCTCATGCAAACCCCCGAGCAGGGTGTCCTCATGCGAACCCCCAAGCAGGGTGTCCTCATGCAAACCCTCGAGCAGGGTGTCCTCATGCCACCCCCCAAGCAGGGTGTCCTCATGCCACCCCCCGAGCAGGGTGTCCTCATGCAACCCCCCGAGCAGGGTGCCCTCCCAAGCAGGGTGTTCTCGTGCAAACCCCCGAGCAGGGCGTTCTCGTGCAAACCCCCGAGCAGGGTGATCTCGTGCAAGCCCCCGAGCAGGGTGCCCTCATGCAAACCCTTTGCAACGTGCCCTCATGCCAGCCCCCCGTGCCCTCCAGCAACCCCCTTGGTCAGGGCGCCCTCTTGCAAACCCCCAGCCGGTGCCTTTTGCTAACTCCCAAGTTCGTGCCCCCCTAGTCCCTCTCTCTTAGGGGTCATCCTGCAACTTTGCACCAGCTTCCCCACATTATCACTACCCCCCAATAGGAGCTTATTGCTATGCTACCCTACGACATTAGTTAGGGGGGCCTCTCCACGGGAGAACGCCCCCATCATCCCTGGTAAGGGAGAACCTTCGCTACCCCTTGCCATTCTCACTGGTGCCCGCTGCTGCAGGGGCCTCCGTTCCTGGTCCCTCGGATCCTCCAGGAGCTGTTGCTGGTGCTGACTGGGACTCTCGCTCCAGTCTCTCTGTTCCTCCACGTGCTGTCGCTGGCTGCGCCCCTTCCAGCAGTGACGGGGGATCCCTCGTTCCGTTAGCATCTGAAACCCCGGGATTTCTATCAAGATTTCTCTGAGTGTCTCCCTCACCCGACTAGGGTCTGTCTCCCGCTCTCCGCTCGATTCTCCGGTAGTCCACCCCCTCCTTCTGCCATCTCTGGTCCTATCTCACGCCTCCGCTCTCTACAGAAATGCTCTTCTTTCTTTCTCAACCTAAGCAACTTCTTTAGCGTGGCGCGTGGGTTCTTCCTTTTGGCTGCTGTTTCCTACCCTATGCGCCTGCGCGTAGTATGGGTCATCGCCTACTAACCTCAGTTAACGCTTCTCATTAACTCCATTGTGGTCTGATCAAGTGAGTGATTAAAAAACAAAAATCAAGTCCTAACCTCTCGCTAACCTAGCCTTCTCAAGGTGGGGAGAATAAAGGCTGGCTGGTTGAAGAGACTACCCGCTAAGTTCGGGGAACGCTCCAAATTTTTTTGAAGTCTGTGTTTTGTCGGTTGACTAGCATAATGGCAAAAAGTCAGCCACAAGTTCATAAGGAGGTACTAGAGGCTAAACACAGGAATGAATCCAAAACTTTGAACTCGTAATGGCTCGCGCACTGAATCCAAATAAAACATAATTTGTATCTGTGGAATTAATATGTTCTAATCTTTTAATGTATTAGTTATGTACGATTTATAATCATGAAGAAAACAGAGAACACAAAAATCTATATTCTTGCATTCTGAAATCAAATATTAAAATGTGACAGACTTATGCAGACATTTTCAGCTAAAACTTAAGAACAGTACCATGATCAGATATGGAACCTTAATGAGAGATAATTTCGAAAAGACTATTGACATTTAGAAAACACTGTAAAACAGAATTCATGAAACAGCTCATTCCTAGTCTGGCGGAGCCGACCCTTTACCGTTGTTGGTGGGCGAAAAGAAGGTAAAGGGTCGGCACCGCCAGGCTAGCTCATTCCAAGGTTTTCAATGCCACTAAACGGTCTCCTGCCACAAGCTCGACAAAACAAAGAAAGACCGCATTCGAAGTGTGGTAAAAGCCACGGCCGTGCATGTGGGAACTGCACGCGCCATTACAAGTTCAAAGTTCGTTATTCCTGTATTTAGCCGCTCGTGCACGTGATAAACATTCCTGAAGCGGGTGTTTTTTCAGAAAGACGTTATGTGCAGAACGGCTGACCCTCACCTTTGACCTCACGCGATGTCTTTGCGCGCGCTCTTGTTGCTAGCTGTCACCTTCGACCTTTGTGGAAAGTTGTCCTTGGTGACCCTGCAAGATTGATTTAGGAGGAGGTGGTTCGTTTTGTTGGCTAGGCTGTATTTGTGCTACACGTGAGTGATGATAAAGGAGAAGAGGACTGCAATGGCAGGAATTCACTTATGCTATGCGATAACAAGTAAGTGTACTAAATACTGTGATGTGTAGTGTTTAATAGATAGCTAATGAATTGTATTTAGGAGTTTTGCAAATTATTTGACATGACAAAAAAAACAGAGTTTTCTTTAAACACCTCTCCCCGCCAAACTTGTAAAGCATGTAACTGTCTGAACTAATCATTTCTGCTGCCAATCATTGCTGAAAGTGTGGGTTATCGAATAATGAGTAATAGCATGGGTAACAGTGCTATTAGGGATCAACAGCACTAGTAAAGCAATTGAAATAGTACTGAGAGAGTGCTATTCAATTGCTTTACGAGTGCTGTTGATCCCAAAAGTACAGGTTACCCGTGCTGTCACTCGCTAATAGTAGGCCATCTTTTTTTAATTTTATCATTTGCACTTGTAGCTACACTGTATCAGTCACTCACTATCTTTGTATTTCAGTTAGATTCCTCTGGAATTTCGATTTCAACCTATTGCTCCTCTTAAAATGTTGAAAACTTTCCGTCTAATATGGGTAGAGCTTCTGTGGTACAGAATGACATTGTCTCCAACTAGATCTCTCCAACTGTACGTTTCCAAGGTTAATACTGCATGCGTGCACACTTATCCGTATTATTTTACTTAGCTACTGTGGTATTTCACTTAGTTTCCACTTAGTTACCGTGCTATTTCACTTAGTTACGTGCTATTTCACTTTCTCTGTGCGACTTCAATTGAAGAGTGATTTTCCCACACAATTTTGAATGGGCAATTTACGTGCCGTACTATTAGATTTAGAATTGCTGTGACAAAACCTGTTTCATTTTGGTTTTCTTCATATACATGTTCCATATTATCGTCAGGAGTGGCAGTAAACACTCGGCCACTGTAACTAATGAAATGCCCCCCCCCCCCCACCTCCCTAGTACTTTAGTGAGATTGTGTTGTTGTTTTTTCCCATTAGTGTACTGGCAATTTTTAATTAACAGTGGTATACATGATGACAGTGGCTAAGGTGTAAGGCTAAGTAGGAAAAATAAATAATACAAAAAAAAAGAGTGGGGGGAAATTTTTTATCTAAGTCTTGACACAGAATTACATCTTATAAGGTGTATTGCATGATTAACTTTAATGTCGATTGCCCCCCCCCCATTCACATTGTCTAACTTACCTCCCCCTTGGGTGACAAGCCGGAATAGCCCTAATGATGTTAGGGATGATAGGGTGTTGAACTTGTCTACAATCAGTATGGGTCATGAGATCCTCAGAAGTGTGTCTAAGAGTTGGCCAGAGATATATTTATCGTATTGATAGTGGTTAGTGTGCAGCAGTTCAATATGATGGGATTTCTTGGATAATATTTGTTTGACTAGGTATAAACATGCTTGATTATTAAAGTTCAATGTTTTTTTTTTTTAATAGCAGCCTAAATGTTTGATTAAAAAAACATTTAGGTATGACTAGTGGTTTGAACTTTAATAATCAAATATGAATATGATGGGATGGAAATCAACGGCTTCTATATCGATATCTGAACACAGCTGATGTCTTTTATAGTAGGCCTTCACTATGTATATAGAAATTTGTAAGTAAGTAGCTGCAGCCAACAACTCCACATTAGTTCTCAAGATGTCTGGGCGAAGCATTTATTTGAAGTGAGAATTTATATCAGGTGGATTTATTGAAGTTAAATGGGGAACAAAAACAATAGCGGCTGCATTAATGCAGCCACGGAAGTCGATCACTTTAAAGAATCATAAAAAATACAATATTAAAGCTATATGTGACATACGGTAATCAAAAGACGTCTAAAAGACTGCTCATTCTGACAATGGCTAAAACTTTCTTTTGCTATGTAACCTTTACCAATTTTTTGTACCATTCGATCAGGAGTTTACGGCTTCTTGTTTTACAACCTTTGAGGCTATTAAAAGCTTCTGGCGAATTTAGCCATGTAGAGAAGAAGAAAGTAAGGACAGATAGTTAGCTATCTGTGCAGCCGTTTTCCTTAGGGTTAGAAGTATAGAAAGTAATGATGGAGCCTCAGGGAAGCCAGTATAATCAAGCAGTACTAAGTCCAGTAGCAATAGATGTCTACCTAATACAGGTATTAGTAGGAAGGGGTGATGAATCTGTAATGATAGAAAGAGTGCTAGGAGTGTGAGAGCAGCAAGCAAGAGAAGGTTTGATTCAGTTTATTTGAATGTTAGAAGTGAATGTCATACTATTCTGTGTTGAAACAAAGTTGGGTTTTTTCTATAGCCTTATTTATACATTAAAATAGGATGGGAAAAGAAATGTATTTTATTTTATCACTTTTAAAAAGTCACTGATGAAGGCTACATGGAGCCGAAACATTTGAACTATTATTACAGATACTACAGAAATTAAAAATAAATATGTTTTAGTATGAAGCTGTATATTTTTATGTAGTAATAATGAATCTTTATGTAATACTTAATTAAGTTATTTTACCATCACCTCATCCTTGGTCGTAACTTGTGATACCGAAATTTTTAATCAGTGAATGAGTATTGATCAAAACTGAATCCTGTCATTCATTAGTAGTGTATGCCTGTGTGTGCAACTAGTTTCCTGTGTAGGAATGTTTCTTCTATAATATATAGAGCTGACGTTTCTTCCCTGTCACTAACCTCTAAAATTAATGTTGTGGTTTTTTACCACACTTTCTTGACCGTTCTATTTCTGCATTATACTACAGTATGTGTTCATGCATGCCTCTACCTCTTGTTGTGTTACAACTGACTCCAATCTAGAGATCCAGAACCGCCGTGTTAGTGAATATTTTTAAGAGACTATACCTCTTAGCTAGAGTTTGATAAACTGTTTCTAACAATTTCTTGGTAGGATCAGCTTGCAGAGTACAAGTTGAATTTCATGATTGCATTTATTCACTTCAGTGTGTTTTGTTTTTCTATTGCTTTTCCTTGTAGTGGGATGGAGTGGGTGAAGCTGCTTTCGATGTCTCTGACTTAGACTAGCTGTGAATGATGGCTCAAGAAGTGTCAACATTTGATCATAGAGTTACCTGACATTGCTGAAGTGATGGCAAGGTGAGTGTTCACAGAGTGTGTTTGTAATAAGGAAGTATTGATTCCAATAGGTCTACATTGCTAGAAGGTATCACCAACACTCGGAGCAATTAGTGGCTCTGGCTAGCTTGTTGTGGTCACCTAGGACAAAAGTGTGTGTGTTTGTGTCTATAAATATACATGTAAATATGTACGTCAAGTAATGTTATCAGATGTCAGTGTATATGAGACCAGTACTATCGCAAGATGTTGATAATCGTAGTGATCTGAATGCTAGTCCATACTCTGGCAAGTTTCTGAAGGCTGATCTTATGCAATATAACCTGTGATTTCCCCCTAAGTGAATTTGTGCCTCCCAAAAATTGCCGATTTAATTCCCACTATTGCAATAACAAGGAGTGACTAATGCAGTAACATTAACACATGATCCTGTGACTGTTCTGTTGGAAGATGTCTATTATTTCAGCTAACTTTATTTTGTGTAATCTATGACCTTCAGTGGCATTGGCATCAGCTGTGTCTAGTTCAGTTCTAGTTAAGAGGTTATACCTCCATGTATTCTACATACACAAGGAGTCTATATGTAGGATAATAAGTTCTGTTCTGTTAGTCAGTTTTGTCAATTAGTTGTTATGAGTTTCATATCACTAAATTACCAGCTGTAGCTGTACCAAGTAGAATGCTTGGTTTCCCTCAGTTGGAACATCTCTAAAAATATTCCAGTCTGCGGAACGTTTTAGTTCTTTTAGAACCTTTTAGAGGAGCCCTGCAATGGCAGTCAAGTGTGGGCACATCTGAACAATTTTTCAAATTTTATCCATCTGTGTCTCTGGCTTGTAGTTTATAAGCACATTATTTATTCCTGACAGGCTTTAGGATCTATTTTGATCATGTCATATTTAATCCCGCTTTACTGGACCCTTTACCTACTGCTATGCAGCGGGTAGGCTGACATTAAGTAGTTGTTCAGTTCCCCTCACCAATTGGGAAAACCACAAACAATAGATGACATAATAAGGTGGTATATCCTGTGATGTAAGACTGCTCTAACTTTTTGTGTGTGTTGTATTTCTATATGGCTGACTGAGTTGAATAATTCATGTGCCATGAAATATCTTAGTGGGTTATTCAGTCATTCTCGGCTGAAATAATTATTGGCTGTTAGAACGAGAAAATTTTGCTATTATCTTAGTGGTTTTACCCACACTAATTAAGCCCACCATCACATCACCCGAGCCCAGGTAAAGGTCGGCAGAGGACCTGCAAATACTGCGACCATTTGGCTAAGCGATCACGTGTGGGGTGTCACATATTGAGCAATGGCATCCGGGCATTCGTCCTGATAGCCACTGTTCTCAGTGCTTGTAGCCTAAGCCTAGTAGCTACCTGTTACTTCCTTGCCAGAATGGCTGGTTCACCCGGCACTATTAGCTCTCTAAGGATGGCTGCTCATCAGTGGTGGTATTATTTAAATAGTAAGGGGCTGGAGATATACACTACTGTACTCTATGTAATTAGCTTTCTGTAGGTCAGGTTGGATTAATAGGATCTAAATCATCAATCAAATGGCCTTCATTGATGCAATCAGCTGAAAATAGGAGTTCTATGGCTTGATAATACATGGGCATGCTGCCGGTCCATTTGCCTTGCTTAACTAGTACAGTTATGTTATGAGTTGGACTCTAGCTGTTACTCTACCCAACAGTTGCAATAGTTACTAACATGCAATGGACAATGATGATCATAAAATTTTGCATGAAGGTTCGAATAAGAAGAGTGGGAGCCGGCAATGCACCCCACACCTGTAACGAAGGCTTACGCCTGATCATAACGAGGGTTGGCAGCATGATTTCGTGATTTAGAGATATGTGCAGTATTAATGGCCGTATTGCCAAGATTGGCTCTGTCAAAGTGATCAGTATTCTCGAAAGCTTGGAAACTCCTGAATCAGTCAGGTTGCATGCTGTAATTGATATTTGACATGAGAGTGTTACATGAGAAGGGAGGCGGAGCAAATAGGGATTACATAATGAGAGAGATTAGAGAATGAACTGTAGTGCTGGATGTGTCTTGGGACTCATAAGCCACACTACACTATTGCCAGTGTGGCATTATAGAGAGCATGGATAGGCAGTTCTAGTACATATAGTTAGATTTCCGCCAAATAAAGGTGTGATGGTCTGTCCGGGGCCCCTTTGAAAGTGTCTATGCAGGGCACGCTGCCCTTCACTCTATTTATTCTTACACTATCACAGTCGCTGCCTGTCTATTCGCACACGATCAGGCTCTTTGCCTATCTATTCTCTCACTCTCGCTGCATGTCTATTTTCACACGATCAGGCTCTCTGCCTGTCTATTCTCACACGATCAGGCTCTCTACCTGTCTATTCTCTCACTCTCGTTGCCTGTCTATTCTCACATGATCAGGCTCTCTGCCTGTCTATTCTCTCACTCTCGCTGCATGTCTATTTTCTTACTCTCAGGATCACTGCCTATGTATTCTGCACTATCAGGCTCACGGCCGTCTATTCTCTCACTGTTAGGCTTGCCGCCTGTCTAGTCTTACACTATCAGGCTCATATTCTCTCACTATCAGGTTTACTGCATGTCTACTCTCACTCGCAGGCTTGCTGTCATCTATTCTCTCACTCTCACTCAGGCTCGCTGCCTGTCTATTCTCACACTATCGGGATTCTGCCTGTCTATTCTCACTCTCACTCAGGCTCGCTGCCTGTCTATTCTCTCACTCAGGCTTGCTGCCTATCTATTCTCATACCAGCAGACTCACCGCCTACCTATTCTCACACTATCAGACTCACTGCATCTGTGCACTCTCAGACTCACTGCCATCCAATCTTGCACTATCAGACTTGCCTACCTAATCTTGCACTGACGCCCAGGGCCTATCTATTCTTGCATACACTATCAGGCTTGCTGCCTATGTATTCTCAGGCTCACTGCCTATGTAGTCTCAGGCTCACTGCCTATGTAGTCTCAGGTTCACTGCCTATGTATTCTCAGGCTCACTGCCTATGTAGTCTCAGGTTCACTGCCTATCTATTCTCAGGCTCACTGCCTATGTATTCTCAGGCTCACCGCCTATGTATTCTCAGGTTCACTGCCTATCTATTCTCAGGTTCACTGCCTATCTATTCTCAGGCTCACTGCCTATGTAGTCTCAGGTTCACTGCCTGCCTATTATTCTCTCGCTGCCTGTGTACTCTTTGAGCTGATGGAAGCAAATTAATTTAATATTAGAATTCCACCATGTGTTAACAATGTTACTGCAAACATGTCTTGTATCTATATCAGAAAGGCCAATCTTCCTGTAGCATATTGCCCATTTTTGTGAAATAACATGTAATGTACATGTATTACATTGAGCGACCAATAGTTTAGTTAGATGTATTACAAGTGCAACATATGTAGTATTCTTCAAAATACTTATGTAAAGATGGTTATGATGTTTTGTACTGCTTAGAAAAGTTTAGTAGAATTTTTTACAATCTATCTTTATTTTGCTCTCTGTTAAATTCTCAGGATTAAGCAAAACTATCTCAAACTGCAAGAAATTATTTGCTCACATGATTACGACGTGACGATAGGGGGACCTTTTCCACAACAGTTAGTACCCTATGTGAAGCCAACAGCTTCATGTTTTCTCAAACTTTCATGTTTTCTCTGACTGCCAGAACAACTATAACATTTACATTTTATTTCATCATTAGTATTCACGCATGCTTATTTGTTCTTATTTTCGTGTACCGTTGATCGTCGTGATGTTTCGTTTTTTTGTTTATATTTATCACCTAGAACACTGTCATTGACTGTTCTTACTGGAACTCTGACGCTACCATACCCGCTAGTGGGTCTTCACTGCACTAGTTACTCTGTTTCTGCTTGGTGTAGTGCGTGTCAGTAGACTACGCTGGGATTAAGTCCTCAACTTGCTGGATAGTCCCTCTTGTACGTGCACACTGAGGGCTAATAATAATAGTAACAAATTGTAAAGATTTCGTGTGTTAATATTAACTTATGTTCTTCGTATTCATCAATCACCAGCGTTATTCATTTAAAATCATATATAAATTTTAGTTATTTTGAATGTAAATTCAATACAGACTACTGTGTGTAAGTATTGCTGATACGTTTGTAGTTGGGATTTAGTTTGTATTGCAAGTAGGCATTGATCTTTGTATATCAGATAGGATTGCAATCTTCACTTTGAATCTCTCTAGTGAGAATGTTCGCGGATTCTTCATCATCAGTGATGTGTTCCACCTCAGTTTATTTCTCTTATTATAACAATCTTGTTTCAATACTCTATATGTACTTGTATTATATATGCCACTTAATTGTTTTATTTACCCCGCCCTTATAATTGTTATATATTTTTTGGTTAAAATGGCCCAGCTCCCCCCTCCCCTGTATGAAGCCCTGACCAAATACTGGCATATGTAGACACACTGACAAACTTCAGTTCCTTCCCCTACTCTAAACTTGGGGCTGAAGAAGCCTGTAGCAGAGAAAATAAATGCACTGCCAGTATCATAAATATTGGGAGTTTTTAAAACCAAACTTTGAGGGACTACGGGGGAGAGGGGGAGGGGGGGGGGGTTTATTTGAATAGATGAATCAGGTAAACACTTAATGCAAAACTATAGCAGAGACATTTGGAAAAGCTGAGCAGAGGATAAAGGGTAGGAGCAGGTGGTAGCATTACTAATTAAGATCTCCTTTTCCTCACTCAATTACGCAGATGCCCATTAATTGGGTTAACTGAAAAACAACAACAACAAACAAATAACTTCATCAAGTGATACTATTATGGATAAATTAATAGTGCTAGTAGAGACGTGTCAATTGGTGAGAAATAATCACGATAATTCAACCCTTTCACAAGCAATAGTGCCTCACAGAGCTCTCTTCTGAAATTATGCTTAAATCTCTACTCATACAAATCACTCACTCACAAGAAAGGGAAACTCAGCTTAAGGAAGAGAAGAGGGTGGAGGAATTTAGTTTAAAGAAGGGGGAAAGGTGTGTCCCCCTTTCGGTATCAAACAATGCAGAAATCATTAGTGACCTTAATAATTGGTGCACTTTGTTTTCAAGAGGCTTTATCTTTCATTAATACACTATCTGTTGTTGATTTTTACATTAATGAAAGATAAAGCCACTTGAAATGATAGTCAACAAGGCAGTACTCATTGTGACATAAAAAACAACAACGTACATTACTGAAGGTTACATCTCCAGGTAAAGTAGGAAATATATGCTCGTCAAATTATTAAGTTGAGCTTAGAGTGACAGGGTGATGGAAGTGGAGTGGGGGTGTACAGGGGGTCACACACTGTGGAGATTTAAATGATAAGAAACAGTTTTAGTTATTTTTTTACCAATTAAATACTTAATAGCTTTAATAGCATATTTTTTCAAAGATATGGTTTGAGTGGCGTGGGAAGGGGGGGGGGGCATAATATTTTTACACAACTTTAAAATGTGATTTCTCGCATGAACACCTGCAAACCACAAAAAAAACTTGCCCTTAGAGCCTAGTCTCGCGTAGCCAGACACTTTACCAATCGCTACACGGGTAAGGGTCTGGTAGATTGACATTGAGCAGTTTGTTCAGTTCCCCTTGCTAATTGGGGAGACCGCAAACAATAGGTCATGTAATATCCTGTGACATAAGACTGCTCAAACTTTTGCGCGTGTAGTATTTCTGTGCACAACTCTCCAACAGCCGTGTCAAAACTCTTCCTTTAGATGATGCCATTAGTTATGCTAAGCAGTGACTTGGCCTAGCTTTTTAAAGATATCTGCAGTTGGAAGTTTCGTTAGCAGCAAAATACAGTTGTTGCTTTGTCATGCTTGTACAAGTAACATTTCTTCATGGCAATACAGAACAAGCTCTGCCTACTGATCTGAACAATTCACGCGCCTGAAAATATTTAACGATTTACACCCACACTAATTGAACCACAGTTAACCACTTGCTGACTAAGCAAGAACAAACTGCTCAATGTCAGTCTACCAGACCCTTTTCCCGCGCAGCAATTGGTAAAGGGTCTGGGTACGCGAGACTACTTAGAGCCCACCCATACCGAATCATCTTCCTCACTGTTTGCATTGCTCTTAAATTTACTACTTTTGCATTGTTTGTAACAAGAGGAGTCCATCTGAATACTTTCTGACTGGCAAGCAACACCCCATTTTTGTAATTAGAGCAAAGTTTAGTGAAGCCATCCAACATTTTGATGCCATTTGTACAGGATCCTGATAGATATGAGCACAATGTTGCAATCATAAGTACTGGTACTCTCTGTATCACATGCACATACATGAACAACTGTGGCATGTAAGTTTCAATTATTACAAATGGCATGTTAAGTTTCAATTATTACAAATTATTGTATCAGCCCATGAGTAAATTGTAGAGCTTTTGCTGCTATGTCTGTGCTATGTCTGTGCTATGTCTGTACAAATTAAAGTTTTTGTTGTGGGGCTCGTCACACCTGTTTCCTCATGTACAAACTCATATATTGTATACACTTACACATGTACATGTGTGTAGCATATAAAGTGCCATTGTGGTCTCTTTCATTCATCTTAGTAAGATGTACTTTCTTGCTTTTTTTTCCTTCTTACATTCATAATGTATATTTAGTTTTCTAATTAAGCATTCCTATTTAATGGTTATTATTGAGACCTTTATCAAGTAGAGATGAGCAGTGTAACATCAAGTGCTGTACTGTACTGTAGTGAAAACAGCATTGTGTTCCTGAAAGGAGCACTGGACCTTTGGTAACATGTAATTACTTTCCCTTCTTTGTTACAGGTTTGAGATGCAAGAGTGTCCAAGGAATTGCCATGGATACGTTTCCAGTGACGATTCAATCCTTGTTCGAAGGAAAATCTACTGGAATATTGAGGACAACTAAACTTATCACTGACACTGTCATAATCCAACTCTTTAAGAGTTTCTTCATACTGGAAATTTACAGTATTTTATTTTTATGGAATAGTTCATTAGTATTTTGTCAATGGCATTGGGAATATTATACTAGCATACAAACAAACTGCATTTTCAGAATAAAGTTGACTAACATAGTACTCAAGGTTTCTTCAGTTAGTGACCTCTTAGTGCTGCCTTGAGGCATCACGTCGATCGTACTTAAGTTGTATTTAACTAGTAATACAATGCTACCATTTACTCTAACACATTGGAGAAACATTTCTATGAACAAATTGGGGTGGGGGAGGGGAGGAGGCGGCGAGTGAGATGCATGGACCCAGGAAAAGTACTTGTGTTGCTCTCACTGTCGCTACTATAATATATATACACATGTAGTTTGCTCCATTCACTTTATGGAGTTGTGGTCTGTCGACTTAAGAATATGTGTCACCAGTATAACATTTGCTTCAACTTTTAGAATAAGCAGTCACGCCCAAAATTGAAGCCACACCCTTTGATTGGAACAAGTATTATAATTATAAAACTACAGTTGCAAAATATTGATGTGTACACAGCTATTTTTCCAAGTGATCATGTACGTGTACTAGCATGATTGAGGTGCTGCTTGGGGTGGGTCTGTCGGCACACAAATGGTCAGCCCCACAGAGATGGTCAGCCCCAGCAGTAATGGCAGCCACGCAGATGGTCAGCCCCGCAGCTAGCGACGGTCAGCCATATGCGCATGCGCACGTGCTTAAGGTTCAAAGTTCATTTGATCGGCTGCGCTCTGAGGTCAAAGGTGAGGGTCAGCCGTTCTGCACATAACGTCGTCCGTTTTTTCATGCGCGCGACGCGACGCCTCCCTTATATAGACCTTTGCTGACACGCCCTTAGCTATTTACTTTTCTGACTGTACACAAGGTGGTAGAGTATTTTGTCGGGAAAAGCTGTAGCTGGTTGAGTGGGAGTAAGACAGGAGCGTCCTGTGCGCGACTGTCCTGACCAGATCGGGACGGTTAGAAGGTAAGCTAAGACCCCTGAGTGATGATGTTTTTCTGATTTAAATCAATTTTTTAGACTATGTCGAAAGGTAAAGAAAATCCTGGTTACATAACTTTAGTGAAACATGAAGAACAAGTCATTTTGACTATAAAAAATAACTTGGAAAAGGTGGCTAGGTTTCTGAGGGATAAAGAAATAGTTCAACAAAATCTACACAGTCAAGTAACAAATCCAGAAGCAAGAGAAACAAAAGACAATCTAGCAAAGTTAGTGTATCGTAGACTGATATCGATGGTTGAAGAAAATGACAAGAATTATTCAATATTTTTGGATTATATTCGAAACCATATTACCCAATCTGGTAATACTGTTCGTATGTTGGACCAAACATATGCTGACCTGGAAGGTAGAACTGGCACCAATCCACAAGGTACTGGGAATTGTTTATGGTGTGTGTGTATCAGGAAGTGGGCGAGCTATTAAGCATAAATCTTATTTTTTAAGCTACCCAATTATAAGAAAGTGTTCTATTGGAAACAAAACTCAATTTCGTTACACTTAATGAATTTTAAACCAAATGTTTGGTAGATAAACATACTAGTGATGTGCTTCAGCACAAATCGCGAGCGAGCCATTGTGTATGTACAAGTAATTCAAGATAAAAATTGAATTTTGCCTTTACAAAATCTGTATACAGAAGTAACAATAAGGCTATGTGCATTTATGCCTGGACCCTGTTCACCTAGTTTAAGACGGCAAGTCAAATAGTTACGGAGAGTGGTTACTATGACATTGAAACCCCTTACCATATATATGTCATTTAAATACTCGGCCATTTTAAAGTAGCTGGAGTGCTTTTTGTCAGGAACACAGGTCATTTAGATGAAGCTATCACTACTATAGTCAATGGCTACTTGTAGCTACGTTTAAGACTAAATAGACTGAATGATAAAACAAAAACAACATACATTTCTAAAGAATTACCACATATAAGGTGATCTTACCCTACATTGTGATTTGCTTACTACTGCAGAAGCCAAAAATGCTGTGTGAAGGTAGCTGAGACGTTTAATTTGTAGTTGTTTAGTTGTGATATTCTTTAGCTGAGCAATAGCTGTAGCATAGTGTACACTTTCATGCCAACTTGATCACTAGGTATAGCAACACAAGACTTCCTTTCAGGACTTGACCTTTGGATAATGTTGTTGTTTTTTAATAGCTTAAAACAATACTGTTGGGCATTAGCCAAGTTAACTTACCACTTTGGCTAATTCAAATAGAAAATGGAACTCCTAAGTTTGTAAGATATAACTGCATTCACAAAACAAAAACAACAACAGATATTTCAGGCACAACCGAATTCAAAGGGGTAAACAATTGATGATAGGGTAAAGAACAATAAACCGAAGGATTCCAATTAGTGGAGTATGGGGATGGGGTCGACCACCAAGCAAACACAAAAACCAGAGGGTCAAAGTACAAAATGACATACTTACGTCCACACATATGTATATACAAACTAGTGATGTGCTTGAGCACAAATGGCGAGCGAGCCTGATAGTTAGGTAACATAAAAATAAGTATTGTTACTATGTTTTAGCTTAGTTCATGCAAACACTATAATAGCAGTTATGACCTTTTATTTCAGCAAACAAATACAAAATCACTCTCTTACCTGATTAAAGGTAACTTTTGTAGTATCAAACATCTGCCATTCTGATAATCTCAATTACCAGTAACTCTTGAACAAGCTCTCAGCTATGGTTAAAAAAATAAACCAATGTTATTATTTGTAATTTTAGCCAACAAATATGGAATTACTACTTACCTCATTTTCCTGAGTATTGATAACTTCTGTAGTATCAAATTGAAGTTACTTTGTCCATCTGAATTACCTTGAATTCTTGACAAGCTCTCACCTACAAAAACAAAATACAATCAATTTTAGCACACATATACAAAATTACTTTCTTACCTCATTTTCTTGAGCAAGTGGTAACTTTTGTAGTACCAAATTTGAGTCATTCTGACTATTTGAATTTACCAGTCACTGTTGACAACAAGCTCTTAGCTATAAAAAAGAAAGGCCAGAGTTATTTAGCATATTTAGCTAACAAATATGGAATTAGGTAATTACCTCAGCTTCCCTCGAGAAGTAGTAGCTTCCTTAGCATTAATACTAAGGCATTCTGACTACCAATGGCTCTTGACAACCAACAATCGGCACTCCGTATCCCCCTAAAACGGAGAAGTTTTAAAATTAAGTCTGGAAAAGGGTCTTCAATGCCATAGTAACCGGTCGAATTAACTTTTTGTTTCAAGCGTTTTCGCAGGAATTTTCTCACACTTCGGAGCTTAAGTATAAAGTAAGGCTTACTTAATGCTGTAGTTTCAGAATAAATTGGGGTCAAGCCTAAAAAGCCGTGTTTTTTGGAGAAAAAAGTTCCCCGCACGCGCGTTTAAAGGGCATATACCATCCATACATACATATATATAACATATACCCGATTTTGCATTATCCACCCCTAATACTGTCGCTCACTCGCCAATTAATGGAATTAAAGGGGCAAAGATGATCACAAGCTCCCTCTCCACAGTTGGCTACCGCAACAGGAGAATTGTCTTAGGTACTTGTTAAGGTACTGAAAGGACCAAAGTGCTTTTTTGTGTTGGTATATTTATTCTGATAAAAGAGAACAATACATAAAAAAGTTTCTAAAGCACTAAGTAACATTCAGAATGCGTAGCCAGACAACGTAGTTGGTCTGCGGCTATGAGATGATGAAATTAATACCTGAATGGTGTACATACAAGATTATTGAGTATGTATTCGTGGTGGGCAATACTTGAGAACTAGGTATCGATACTTCAATACCTCCCCAGGAAAGTGCCTGGTATCGATACTTCAATACCTCCCCAGGAAAGTGCCTGGTATTGATACTTGAATACCTCCCCAGGAAAGTGCCTGGTATTGATACTTCAATACCTCCCCAGGAAAGTGCCTGGTATTGATACTTGGATCATATTGAAAAGTCACTGATACCCTAAACTAGCCACACCTACTGAAAAACATCCACTTTTATCTAAAACTACAATGGCAGGATTGTCTGTAACTACAGCTACTTTTTATGGCTAATTTTATAGCTATATCATACCCGTAGCAAGGTGGGGTTTGGGGGGTTCGGCCGAACCCCACTTTAGAGTGACCGGAAGTAAATATTTTAGCCACACCCTACATGTAACTTCTGGAATATCATCATCTGTTTGATTGTGCTGAACCTGCGATGGAATTCTCTGCTGTTCCCCTAGATGTATTTCATACTCTGTATATGGACAGCCTAGTCTGAGTCCAAGTGACCAATAAGCATTCAGCTCCTTGGCAGCAAAACTTCGCTCTCATATCAGCATGAGTAAAACTTGCTACGTTACATCTATTCTTTGTAATAATGCACTTATTAATTAGTAAGAGTAATAGCATGGGTAAGCGTGCCATTCGATATTAATAGCACAAGCAATGGATAGTAAAGCGATCACATTAAGTCTCAAAGTGAAGCAAAGCTGCTTGTGGTTGGTAAATACAGTAGTTAAGACTTCAAGCACATGTTTTGACTTTATTAAGCATTCATTGTGATCATTAAGCATTCATGTGATCATTAAGCATTCATGTGATCATTAAGCATTCATGTGATCATTAAGCATTCATGTGATCATTAAGCATTCATGTGATCACTAAGCATCCATGTGATCATTAAGCATTCATGTGATCATTAAGCATTCATGTGATCATTAAGCATTCATGTGATCACTACGCATTCATGTGATCATTAAGCATTCATGTGATCACTAAGCATTCATGTGATCATTAAGCATTCATGTGATCATTAAGCATTCATGTGATCACTAAGCATTCATGTGATCATTAAGCATTCATGTGATCACTAAGCATTCATGTGATCATTAAGCATTCATGTGATCATTAAGCATTCATGTGATCACTAAGCATTCATGTGATCATTAAACATTCATGTGATCATTAAGCATTCATGTGATCATTAAGCATTCATGTGATCATTAAGCATTCATGTGATCATTAAACATCCATGTGATCATTAAGCATTCATGTGATCACTAAGCATTCATGTGATCATTAAACATTCATGTGATCATTAAGCATTCATGTGATCATTAAGCATCCATGTGATCACTAAGCATTCATGTGATCATTAAACATTCATGTGATCATTAAGCATTCATGTGATCATTAAGCATTCATGTGATCATTAAGCATCCATGTGATCATTAAGCATTCATGTGATCATTAAGCATCCATGTGATCACTAAGCATTCATGTGATCATTAAGCATTCATGTGATCATTAAGCATTCATGTGATCATTAAGCATTCATGTGATCATTAAGCATTCATGTGATCACTAAGCATTCATGCGATCATTAAGCATTCATGTGATCACTAAGCATTCATGTGATCACTAAGCATTCATGTGATCATTAAGCATTCATGCGATCATTAAGCATCCATGTGATCATTAAGCATTCATGTGATCATTAAGCATCCATGTGATCACTAAGCATTCATGCGATCACTAAGCATTCATGTGATCACTAAGCATTCATGTGATCATTAAGCATTCATGTGATCATTAAGCATCCATGTGATCACTAAGCATTCATGTGATCATTAAGCATTCATGTGATCATTAAGCATTCATGTGATCATTAAGCATTCATGTGATCATTAAGCATTCATGTGATCACTAAGCATTCATGCGATCATTAAGCATTCATGTGATCACTAAGCATTCATGTGATCACTAAGCATTCATGTGATCATTAAGCATTCATGCGATCATTAAGCATCCATGTGATCATTAAGCATTCATGTGATCATTAAGCATCCATGTGATCACTAAGCATTCATGCGATCACTAAGCATTCATGTGATCACTAAGCATTCATGTGATCATTAAGCATTCATGTGATCATTAAGCATCCATGTGATCACTAAGCATTCATGTGATCATTAAGCATTCATGTGATCATTAAGCATTCATGTGATCATTAAGCATTCATGTGATCATTAAGCATTCATGTGATCATTAAGCATCATGTGATCATTAAGCATTCATGTGATCATTAAGCATTCATGTGATCATTAAGCATTCATGTGATCACTAAGCATTCATGTGATCATTAAGCATTCATGCGATCACTAAGCATTCATGTGATCATTAAGCATTCATGTGATCATTAAGCATTCATGTGATCACTAAGCATTCATGTGATCATTAAGCATTCATGTGATCATTAAGCATCCATGTGATCACTAAGCATTCATGTGATCAGTAAGCATCTATGTGAGCATTCATGTGATCATTAAGCATTCATGTGATCATTAAGCATTCAATCACTAAGCATTCATGTGATCACTAAGCATTCATGTGATCACTAAGCATTCATGTGATCATTAAGCATTCATGTGATCACTAAGCATTCATGTGATCACTAAGCATTCATGTGATCATTAAGCATTCATGTGATCATTAAGCATTCATGTGATCAGTAAGCATCTATGTGATGATAATGTACTATTTGGGTAAAATATTAAAATAAGTCTTTCCATGTAATTTATTGTCAACAATGTTATGTGCACATCATCTTTGACAATTTAAAGTTTAAGGATTTTAAGTGTATAGGAGATCACTAGTAATACACAAACTCCCGCACTTTTGATTCGACTGTGTTTAAATACAGTGTCATCTCTAATTGAAACAGAACAATTATATATTCTCACTTTATTGCATCTATTTTAAAGTTAAAAGCATAATGATAACCAATTCTGGTTCATTAATTAGTTTGAGGTATAGAATTCATACATGAACACGAATTGCTGGAGGTGATAAGGTAATACAGAAAATCTAGCAAAAGGCTCAAATAAGAAATAACCATACTACTAATTGCACAAATAGCATTTTATTTATTTAATAGTATTTTGTTACCTCTAATTTATTAAGGAGAGTTTTGTTACATCGAATTTATTTAGGAGTATTAATTTTGTTACATCTAATTTATTTAGGTCGAAGGAAACGAAGCAGGTCTCCTCCAGAACACGGTCAAGATTCTGAATATGCAAGTGAGTTAGTTACATCAAATCTTCAGATGCACTTTCATAAATAAAAAAAATTCAGCACAAAATGAGTGTTCTGAATACTTGCATGGTTGTCATACTAGCCTAACAAGCTAGTGAAACAAGATTTTACACTAGCAACACAAGTATTATGCAATTGGTTGTAGTGTATTGGGTCAAGGAGGAGGGGAGCCAGAGAACTGCTTGTCGACTTTCTTTGATAACTCCGTTGAATAGCCGCTCTGTTTTGGGAACAGGCAGAGGTAGGAACAGGGAGTGGAGCATGTAGGAGCTGTGATGAAGGCAGAGGTAGGAACAGGGAGTGGAGCATGTAGGAGCTGTGATGAAGGCAGAGGTAGGAACAGGGAGTATAGCATGTAGGAGCTGTGATGAAGGCAGAGGTAGAAACAGGGAGTGGAGCATGTAGGAGCTGTGATGAAGGCAGAGGTAGGAACAGGGAGTGGAGCATGTAGGAGCTGTGATGAAGGCAGAGGTAGGAACAGGGAGCGGAGCATGTAGGAGCTGTGATGAAGGCAGAGGTAGGAACAGGGAGTGGAGCATGTAGGAGCTGTGATGAAGGCAGAGGTAGAAACAGGGAGTGGAGCATGTAGGAGCTGTGATGAAGGCAGAGGTAGAAACAGGGAGTGGAGCATGTAGGAGCTATGATGAAGGCAGAGGTAGAAACAGGGAGTGGAGCATGTAGGAGCTGTGATGAAGGCAGAGGTAGGAACAGGGAGTGGAGCATGTAGGAGCTGTGATGAAGGCAGAGGTAGAAACAGGGAGTGGAGCATGTAGGAGCTGTGATGAAGGCAGAGGTAGGAACAGGGAGTGGAGCATGTAGGAGCTGTGATGAAGGCAGAGGTAGGAACAGGGAGTGGAGCATGTAGGAGCTGTGATGAAGGCAGAGGTAGAAACAGGGAGTGGAGCATGTAGGAGCTGTGATGAAGGCAGAGGTAGAAACCGGGAGTGGAGCATGTAGGAGCTGTGATGAAGGCAGAGGTAGGAACAGGGAGTGGAGCATGTAGGAGCTGTGATGAAGGCAGAGGTAGAAACCGGGAGTGGAGCATGTAGGAGCTGTGATGAAGGCAGAGGTAGAAACAGGGAGTGGAGCATGTAGGAGCTGTGATGAAGGCAGAGGTAGAAACAGGGAGTGGAGCATGTAGGAGCTGTGATGAAGGCAGAGGTACGAACAAGGAGTGGAACATGTAGGAGCTGTGATGAAGGCAGAGGTAGGAACAAGGAGTGGAACATGTAGGAGCTGTGATGAAGGCAGAGGTAGGAACAAGGAGTGGAACATGTAGGAGCTATGATGAAGGCAGAGGTAGGAACAAGGAGTGGAACATGTAGGAGCTGTGATGAAGGCAGAGGTAGGAACAGGGAGTGGAGCATGTAGGAGCTGTGATGAAGGCAGAGGTAGGAACAGGGAGTGGAACATGTAGGAGCTGTGATGAAGGCAGAGGTAGAAACAGGGAGTGGAGCATGTAGGAGCTGTGATGAAGGCAGAGGTAGGAACAGGGAGTGGAGCATGTAGGAGCTGTGATGAAGGCAGAGGTAGGAACAGGGAGTAGAGCATGTAGGAGCTGTGATGAAGGCAGAGGTAGTAACAGGGAGTGGAGCATGTAGGCCAATGAGTATCACTAGAATATGATATTAATAACAAATGGAAAGACAGTGACATAAGTAAACTCTAGTTTTACTTTAAATGAACTGACATATTACAAAAAATAACTAGCAAAACTAAACATTTTCTTGCCTAAATTAGTGCTAGAAACAATCTACTAATGCATTACCATAGTTACTAGCCTAGAGGGAAAATGCTAGAGGTATATAACTATACTAGCACTCACCATTTATCTTACTCCACACCCCACGTGTTTCACTGATACAATGTCATGTATATGTTTGTGTAGTTATTGGTGAGCAAGTGAGACACAAATTGACAATCGGGGATATGTTATATATGTAAATTTGGTATGTATGCTCCTAAATCGCGTGTGCTGATGCCTTTTTTTTCACCAAGAAAACATGATGTTTTAGGCTTGACCCAAGTTTCTTCTGACTACAGCATTAAAGCAAGTTTTACTATAGACATAGGCTCTCATTTGTGAGTAATTCATGGGAAATGCATGTATTTATTTGTTAAAATGGTCTACATAGAATCCACTTTTGTCATCATGAAGTATGGAATAGATGCTTCTTCAGGTAAAATGTATCATATAAAATATTGTGGTTTTATGTAACCTAGGCAGGCTTGCTCGCTATTTGTGCTCAAGCACACTATCAGACGTAACACAACTGAAAATTGGGGATCTTTTTGTTTGTTTGTTTGTATATATGTGTGTGTGGATGTATGTATGTCATTTGTACTCTGACCCTTGTGTATTTGTGTTAGTTTGGCACACTAAGAATAGCAGGGTGGGCATTGAAACTACTGGTATAACCACTACATGTGTAGCAGACCATAATGGTATTCATAACACAATGAATAAGTCAACTCTGTAGTGTATTATTGCATATAAGGTGAAAGTGCTGATAATAGGTTGTAGCAGTGAAAAGGAGTATGGCACACTTTTCCTACAATCGAATCTGACTGAACCAACGTATAGAGTGATAAATACAAGGGATACAGATAGTAGGATGAGCCTCCTTCACACTTGTCACAAGTGACTGCCACTTGACAAGAGAGCCTCCAGTGAGTTCCTGGTCCCAGTCAAGACCTTCCACACACAGCTTTTTGAAGAATACATTGAACCTGATCACCACAGGAGAAAGAACTCCTAAAGGATCAAAACACTTGCCGAGTGTGCTGGTAACCTTTCTCTCTGTCGGTCAGCAAGAACTCCTATCTCCTGCACACTAAAGACTAGGCAATCTACCAAAACATTCTACATCAAGCCAAGGACCTTCTGGTCAGTTGGATTCATCAGCTGGCCTCCTCCAAGTAGAGTAAGTCACCTCATCAGTATGTTCTGAGTTCATGTTGAAAGTGGGAGCAATCTTCTCCAGGTCATCAATATCCATGGCACATTGGTTACAAACTTCCTTAGGTTGAAACCACCCATTTGCAAACCCCCCTTGGACTCCTCATACAATTGCATGGCTTCATTCACATTTACTGTGCCACGTACAATATAATCCACATAAATGGGCGCAGGAGAGCGACCAAGTCAGGCATGGAGTCAAGGAACTGCTTCAGGTGATGGTCAATTGTGGCGTTGAGCAGGAATGGGCTTAAGGACACCCCAAATACAACTCCAGAGAATCGATAAACCCGGATATTCGGGTCAGGCTTATTAGTGTCATCCACCCACAGGAACCTCAAGGCATCATGATCTTCCTCTGCTCAATGCAATAAGATATGAATGAAGCTCAAGAGTATGTTTCAAGATCTTCTAGTCAAAACTAGATTATTTGAACAGGCACTCATTGAGAGATAGTCCTCCCCACACTACACAGATGCATCATACACCACTCTGATTTTTGTGGTTTCCTTACATTACTTAACCACGGCATGATGTGGTAAGTAGTGAACTTGACCCACCACTTCAATCAGATTCAGCAACTCAGTTGAGTTACAGGAGATATGAGCAGAACTAACGCTTACTTATCAAGCGTGGCAAGTGGTCAGACTTTCAGACTGCTGTGGATGAGTACGCTGTACTTGGCCATGCTGAACTGGTACCTACTCCTGATCTTACCAAACCAGACTCTCAGACCTTTTACATGCCAATGCATGGTGTTGTGAAAGAATCTAGCACATCCACCAAACTCAGAATAGTGTTAGACGCTTCAGCTCGTACAACTACAGGTTATTCTTTGAATGACACACTCATACCTGGTCCAACACTCTATCCTCTCCTAACTAATATCTTACTTCGCTTCAGACAACATGTCATTGGGATGTCAGCGGACATCTCAAAGATGTTTAGAGAGGTGTCACTTCACTCTGATGACCGGGACTTACATCGCTATGTAGTCAAGGATAAAGCTGGACAATACCAGGACTATAGAATGACCAGACTAACTTTTGGAGTAACATCTTCTCCTTTCTTGGCTACCCAAGTCCTGCGGCAGCTAGCTAGCGACTATGAGCAGGAATTTCCTGAGGCATCAGCTCTCATTCACTCGTCATTCTATGTGGATGACTGTCTTACTGGTGTAATCAACTGTAACCCACCACTTCAATGTCAGACTCTGCGCAGTTGAATTATCCCAAGCTCTAATTGCTTCTGAATGACAAAAACATACTCTCTGAAGATGTCAGGTGTCCATCGAAGTCGGCACAGCAAACTCTGCAGACGTTCAAGGCTGAGCTGGTAGTTATCTGGGAGAATGCAACGTGGCTTCCTCCATGGCAGATGGACTTCATAGTGGCATCTTGAGGTGCAATATAGTCCTGGTGGACAGATTGACTGGATCCAGATATTCCTAGTGATTCGAATGAACAAGGTGTCATCCAGCCTCATATCCTCCTCATGAGCATCCACCCTCAGTGTGTGAGTTGTCAGCAGACTACATGCAGATTCGGCCTCAGGGGCTGGGCCTGACTAAACCCATCCCAATTTAGTCTCCATAGCAACAGGACCGTCTTGTTCACTACTGATCCTTCCAGTGACTAGTTCCCAGTAGTAGTCCGAACCTATCAGCAGGTCAACTTCAATGACAGCACTTCCAATTGATGGGTTGGCCAATTCCAAATTAGACAGAATTGAGTGGGACTAGGAAAGGGACCTTACAAGCTACGATTCACCTCCACTTAGTGCTGGAGGGTAAAACCTTCGATGCACAGAGAAACTGGCAGGTGAACTGGGCTGCCTTCTTCAGGGAAGCAATTGAACCAGAAATCGAGAAAACATATATTGAATTGCCATTCCGGTATAATTAACGTTTCCGTATACTTAGTGGCGTACTCCGTATCCGCTTTTAGCGGTGACTAACAAAGTTTTGCGCGGTGTTCTTTTAGCTTTAGTAGCATCTCACAACCAGTGTTGTCGGAATCCTTGGCTACTGGATGTAGCGGTAAACTTTCAGCCGGTAGTAAGATGTAGAGTGCATGCAATAGTCTCAAAGCTATGCCTTTTTTTTTTAGCTGCTAGTTTGAAACCCCGCCTATTCCCTGTTTATTGTATTTCGAGAAAACATTTGTCATTGACCTTTGTGTGAGTATTGTACCATTGTCTCTTGGATTTCCAGTCATACCCGGCATTATTGGAGGCAAAAAAAGCTGATAGGTGTTCCTGAAGCTTTAAGGGCACTTTGTTTCAAAGGAAGGCTCCAGTGGAGTCTTAAAACTCGGACAGGAGGCTACCCCACCTTCGATTAGTAAGCTAAAACTTAATGATGGTTCATTAGAGTTTATTTCAGGGCGCTCTACCACTGGATTGCATTATACAGGTAGTGAATCTTCTCCTGAACTTCCAAACAGTAGTTGTGGAGCTGTCACGATACACAAACCTAAATAACATTTGCTTTGTTGGGTAGTTAAGTGTGTTATAGAGCAGCTGCATCACTACCCTGGGCATCCCTGGACAGTTTTAGAAAGCAGCAGTGTTTGGCAGGGGTTGATTTCTTATGTAATAGACAGTTGCCAGTGGTTTCACCACACAGAGGAAAGCTATTGTAGGTACTACTTTTGCCTTAGGGTTGCTCTGGGAAGATGAATGTTTCAAAGGAGGAGGGCAACGATAAGTCAGGGTACTTTTTGAGACAATGCTGAAACACAAGATCCTCTAAATCTGAGCCTAACACAATATAAAATATCTTATACATTCACAGTGCCCCTTTATTTCAACTCCTGTGGAGTGAACTGTATTCACAAGGCAGTTTGTGCTTCATTTTCTTCTGTTGCAGGCATTATGAGAATGTAAAACCACAGTTTAATGGTAAAGGCCTCCCCTGCCCAGGGTCGACCCTTTATGGCCTTAGCCAAACTCATGTCATTCTTTTATTCCTGAGCAGTGCACGAGAATTGATCTTAAAACCATTACGTTTACATGCACAGATTATTATTAGTAAACTGACCATCCATCCACCCTGCTCCAGTCATACATGTGCTATGGCAAGTGAAACACTACAACTTCAGACACTAATTTGTAGAAGAGTGAGGTGTGATTTTGTGGTGGATATGTGCATCTTTTCAGCTGGAGCGTGCTACTAACAATGCCCAGGTGTTGCTATGTGACGGCACCCATAAACTGTCCAGTACAACAGTTTGATGCCTCTTTTAATGCTGGGAAGCTGTTGTCATCTTCCAGATCACTGTTGAATGACATAACAACTGACTGACTAACCCAGAATACTATAACCCCCTCACCAAGTATTCCAAAGTAATGTGGGCCATGAGAAAGAGCAGCATAGGATAATAAATAGTAACTTTTTAATGGTTAAATTTTAATTACTATTTAATGTTAATGATAGCAAAATTTTAATTGTTAAGTTTTAATTAACATAATATTGGCTATTAGAACAAGAAAATTTGCTATTATTATAATTATTTCAGCCGAGAATGGCTGAATCAATGATAATTGCTTATCTTTTTGTATTGTCAGAATCAATTTACTGGTTCATGTTTAACCCTTATGCCTGTACATTCACCTTAAAGTTACAATCTTACAGAATATTTTCTAGTGTAATTGCTAGCACTAGCTTTTTTGCAATATTTTTATCTTGTCTTATCCATGCTTGAAATGACGTATTCATTGCATCACACTGGACACATTTTAATGAAATAATAATTTTAAAACATTTTGTACCGGTGAGTGTCGCAGCAAAGTAATCCCACCGGCCGAGTTACTCGATATTATCGGCAATTTACTTGACTGTTCATCTCCTCCCAGCTCCTGTAACAGTGATTAGAGGAAGAAAAGTCTAATTTAAGCCTAACAGCTGATTCACCGGTCAAAGTTCTTTGTGTAGTAATGACAGACAGAGCTTGTGGTTGAATTGTAGTGAATAATGATTCTCTAGGAATGAAGAATTAAATTTTTGCCTGTATTGTACATTGTAGCTGCATACATTTTCTATCAAATTATCGGGGATGATGAATTCTATCTATTCTGGGCATTAAACAATAATTTCAATTGTTTTTTCTTGAGATAAATATTAAAAATATGAGAACTTGTATTTTCACATATAGTTACATTTCATTTTACCACTGCTGACCTATCCTCCACTGAATAAATTTTGCTGCTATTCCTGGTCAACTGATATTTTTGAAATTATGTGTAAGAATTTTTAATAATTAAAATATAAATCTATATTTTGTAAGAAACTCTTGGATTAAGGGTTAAAAAGAAAGCAGTTTCGTACTTCTCATACTTTCAGTTTTGGTGAATTGTGTGTATCTAGTTATATATGCAGAAATGTTAGCTGATACTAATAGTATCACTATTATAAGTGAGTTCAGCTGTTTAAAGCGAAGTATCAGAGATGCACTACAAGAAAGAGTAAAGAAAGAAATTATCACAAATGATATTAAAGCTCATCTTGGAGATCAAGTAGAGAAAAGTAGTATGAGAAGAGAAATTATGGCTGCAGATACCCTGGATAAAGTATTTGAAATATTCGATGATCATAAATTGTGGCATTATAGTGCAACAGCAAGATTGTTTGATTTAGCTTTCGCTTTTTTGGGCAGTAACGAGGATATAAAGGGCAGAATAAAAATATACCGGGAACGTTATCGTGGTCATGTACAATGCACTCGAATTTGTCATTGGATAACAGAAAATCCAGATGCTGATACTATATTGGTGGACCCAAGTTCTTATAAAAGCGCTATAAAGAAACATTGCTCCTGGAAAATTGTGGATAGCAAAAAAGTTTCAGGTCAACCCATAAAATATCTTAATGAGGTCTGGAGTCGAATGCCTATAGAACTTGGAGAGGTTGATATAATTCTGGACAAGATTCGTGAAGGATGTATTGAAGTTGTATGGTATATTCCATCAATAGTAGCTGTAACGTTACTGAACAAAATCAAATTAGCTGCTCCCACCTTTCAAGAAGCTCACATATCAGCTGTACAATTGGAAGGTGCAGTCATATTCGACTGTACTACTTCAGGAATAGCAAGTGAATTGGTAAGATTTTCTAACAAATGTAGTTAGTACACAATTACATTATATTCCTCTTTTTTTTTTAATAGGTACGAAATAAACTTCACCTGTTACTAGCAGTTCAGGATAGTTCTGTTGAGAGGACCAAGCAGTACATCGGATACTCTACTAGTACAAATATTAATAATACTTCATCTGATGTAAGTTGAATTAAGGGTGGCAATACATGCCCACACACTATGATTGCTGTGTATAATTTTACTGATTTATTGAGTATGTTGCCATTTTTATTTCATGCAAGCAGCCAAATACTGGAAGACCTGACAGGTCTAGAGTGAAAGAGCTAGTACTGACAGGTCTTGAGTGAAAGAGCTAGTACTGATAGGTCTAGAGTGAAAGAACTAGTACTGACAGGTCTAGAGTAAAAGAGCTAGTACTGACAGGTCTAGAGTGAAAGAACTAGTACTGACAGGTCTAGAGTAAAAGAGCTAGTACTGACAGGTCTAGAGTGAAAGAGCTAGTACTGACAGGTTTAGAGTGAATGAACTAGTACTGACAGGTCTAGAGTAAAAGAGCTAGTACTGACAGGTATAGAGTGAAAGAGCTAGTAATGACAGGTCTAGAGTGAAAGAGCTAGTACTGACAGGTTTAGAGTGAATGAACTAGTACTGACAGGTCTAGAGTAAAAGAGCTAGTACTGACAGGTCTAGAGTAAAAGAGCTAGTACTGACAGGTCTAGAGTGAAAGAGCTAGTACTGACAGGTCTAGAGTGAAAGAGCTAGTACTGACAGGTCTAGAGTGAAAGAGCTAGTACTGACAGGTCTAGAGTGAAGGAGCTAGTACTGACAGGTCTAGAGTGAAAGAGCTAGTACTGACAGGTCTAGAGTGAAAGAGCTAGTACTGACAGGTCTAGAGTGAAAGAGCTAGTACTGACAGGTCTAGAGCGAAAGAGCTAGTACTGACAGGTCTAGAGAGAAAGAGCTAGTACTGACAGGTCTCAAGTGAAAGAGCTAGTACTGACAGGTCTAGAGAGAAAGAGCTAGTACTGACAGGTCTAGAGTGAAGGAGCTAGTACTGACAGGTCTCGAGTGAAAGAGCTAGTATTGACAGGTCTAGAGTGAAAGAGCTAGTACTGACAGGTCTAGAGTGAAAGAGCTAGTACTGACAGGTCTAGAGTGAAAGAGCTAGCACTGACAGGTCTAGAGTGAAAGAGCTAGCACTGACAGGTCTAGAGTGAAAGAGCTAGTACTGACAGGTCTAGAGTGAAAGAGCTAGTACTGACAGGTCTAGAGTGACAGAGCTAGTACTGACAGGTCTAGAGTGAAAGAGCTAGAACTGACAGGTCTAGAGTGAAAGAGCTAGTACTGACAGGTCTAGAGTGAAAGAGCTAGTACTGACAGGTCTAGAGTGAAAGAGCTAGTACTGACAGGTCTAGAGTGAAAGAGCTAGTACTGACAGGTCTAGAGTGAAGGAGCTAGTACTGACAGGTCTAGAGTGAAAGAGCTAGTACTGACAGGTCTAGAGTGAAGGAGCTAGTAATGACAGGTCTAGAGTGAAGGAGCTAGTACTGACAGGTCTAGAGTGAAAGAGCTAGTACTGACAGGTCTAGAGTGAAAGAGCTAGTACTGACAGGTCTCGAGTGAAAGAGCTAGTACTGACAGGTCTAGAGTGAAAGAGCTAGTACTGACAGGTCTAGAGTGAAAGAGCTAGTACTGACAGGTCTAGAGTGAAAGAGCTAGTATTGATAGTCACGGAATTATCCACAGCTTGTTCAAGGTCTAAATCACAAAAACTGTTGGAGGTCAACGGCAAATTTTTTGTAGGATGATAGAAGAATGAATTCTGGCAATGTAGCAGGATGTAGTTAAATTACTTGCTAGACATTTGTCAACTAGGGTAGGTATGCTTGTTAAACTTAATTGGTGACAGCTTCGTAGTAGCTGCCACCAGAGTTACAACCTATTAGTCTTAATGTGCTCAGCCACAATATGTCAAACTTTGCACATGCCCAGTGTCAAAAAAATGCATAACATAAAAATAGAACACACATTTTTGACGCCTCACTGTTCTGTAAATACACAAAACACATTCCTGTCTAACTGACACAACAATAATAAACACTGTACTGTTCTTGTGGGAGTGTCCTCTCACAACATTATTACACAGCCTAGTCTGGCGCGCGCAGCCCCTCCGCGGAAAATCTCGGGAGGGTCTGGTGACCCGTACGTACCAGTTTGGTGATCCTGGAATGTGATTAAGAAGCACATTGATTGCATTCCTGCACGGTCAGGCAAGCCAAAACATTGCGCGCAGTCATCGCGGGGGCGTGTGGCATCTCCTGCCGCTAGAGCTAGCTAATCACCACGTGCACGAAAAATGCATTGATGCTGATTCCCAAAGATGACTTGCTACTGCTACAGCTGTGGGGATGATATATCTAGTGGAGAGCAGAAGAAGAGGAGGAGCCGGCTCTCTGCTATTGGTATGCAGCGTTCACTGTCAGTCTTGGTAGCAGTTGTTGCAGAACAGAACTGTGATGTTGACACGGCCAAGTTGCCTGATGGGTATGTCTGCAGAAGTTGTTCTGGCCTACTGGATAGATTTTCTAGCCTTAAACAAAACCTCTCCAGTAAAATTAAGACGGCACTTCCTAGACTTCCAAGATCTGGTGCAGGAGAGCAATCCTCCCCCAACCCACCCAGGGTAAGGCTCAGCCATACTAATACTAGTGCAGAAGCTGGAACAGTGGCAATTACAAGCAAGAAGTCTCCAGCTATGGTTGTAAGTTGACGGATTTTGTGTGTGTTCTAGATATTTGCTGATGCTCAAAGTCATAAATAAGCAGAAGAAGCAGGGTGCCCAGGAATATCTCCCCATTTATTTGCCATAAATAGTTCTGTCATAAGTGAGGTAGAGACCACTTAGTAGTCTGGCACATGCCAGACTACTCTACTTAGCTGGCTATAGATACTGTAACAACTAAAACAACTAACCATACTGAGTCAGCATTCCATGCACATATGCTGATTCAGATATCTGCATATAGTCAGGTGTGAATCAGAAATTTATAAAGATAGAGAATGTTATATAGGTTGTGAATTTGGTCAAATAAAAGTGTTAACCTTTTTTAGGAACATTTTTACACTCTAAGAAGGTTATATAAATATTTATGATTAACTTTAAACATAATGATGTACTACATGTACATAAGGACATAACAGACCAGATTGATGTAAACTCTTATTGCTAAATAATTTATTGCAATAAATGTTAGGAGAAAAAAAAAGTTTGGTGAGTTATAGCTATAATATACACTGTTTTTCTGTTGGCTGTTATGATGACAATTTGTGTTGAGAGTCCAAATTTATGTAGTTGATCAACTGCCCCTCCCCCCTTTAGCTATTTACTTCTTCCCAATGTGAGGTCTGCTAAAGTATGTTTTTTAACATTAGCATTTGTTGCTTGCTACATGTAGGCACGGGTGCTTTATCAGGGCAGTAAACCTAGGTCCTATGTGATAACACCAACAAGAAGGATGATGTGCAGGCCACTCATCAGACGAAATTACAGGTCCTTTGCAGCTACTGCCATCAGGAATTACTTAACTCGTAATGCCCTGCTAAACCACTTTGGTCAGATGTTACAGAATGAGGTATCATCCCTGTGTTCATCCAGGGCCCAATCAGTCATAGGAAGGTCTCCCAAGAATGTCTTGCTTGATTTCCGTGGAACGATTGATACCTTGATGGTTGATATGAGAACCAGGGCTCCAACTCTTCTCTCCCTTCTGAAACATGCCTCACGTACAAGACGACCTAGAGTTGGCACCAACTTAATCATTGCAATGATTGTATCTCTCTTATGCAAGCATAGGAAATCTAATGTGTGTCAGCTTCAGAGAATTATTTCACTGATTCTCTACACAGGCCATTCCAGCAAACAGGTAATCTATTTTTGACACATCTTAACAGAAGAAGCTAAGTCACCAGAATGTATACTTTATCATGTAGGTGTACGAGAGACTCCAAAAGCTTGGATTATGCCTTTCCCATTCAAGGACAGTCAAGCTGATTGATGTACTAGGTCAACAGTATGACAAGAGAGTCAATGAGTGGAAATCTGAAGTGGAAAATGTCCTGACAGCTTCGTCTCTTAGTGTACGATAAATAAACTTATTAAAAAAACTTTACACTATAATGTTTTTACTATACAATAGGTGAGCAATGGGAATTTTGTAGCACTGAAGCAGTTGTCCACAGTCATGGCCATTCCAAGAGAGAGTATTCAAAGTAATGAGAGTAATGAGTCTAACACTGACAATTGGAATGAAGACTGGGATATATGGGATGGCAGTCAAGATAGTGAGGTAATTTATCAGGTTATTATTATGTTTACCAGGAGAGTTAAGTAGATATGTAGGGAAAGATTATTTTACTCCACTCAAAGCCAAGCATATAGCAGGCTTAATTAGTCCATGCAAATGTTAGTAATGTTTTGTTTTTAATTAGTTGGAAGGAAGCCTAATGGAAGAGCCAACTGTCTATGAGGACACGGATACCAATGTGAGTTATCTTTACCAAAGTGTGTCATAATTTTGAATGACACTGATTTTTAGATGGCAAACCTTGGAGCTGCTGTAGCTGTTGCTGACCTACTGCATTCAGCTACACCTCTGCATTCATCTACACCTCTGCCTTCATCTACACCTCTGCCTTCATCTACACCTGTCTTGGCCAGTGATGTCGATTCAGAAGTCAGTGTATCACTCTCAAGCTTTCATTTGTCAGAGATTAACAGTAGTGATCCACTTGAGGAAGCTTCATGTCGCTCTGTTTCCCCCACTCTTAGTGAACAGCTTGAAGTTGTCATGGTAACTCCTACAGTGAGTGAGCCGGCTGTATTCACCCAAGCATCACCCAAATCCTCACAACAGGCCCTGTCATTGACAGCAGGTTACAAGTTGGTTTTTGATAACCTAGATAAAACCATTAAGCCTCGGTATATGCGAAGTGATTCACAAACCATCTCGTTACACTGTGTTCAAGTGTATGGTGTCAGGGATAGAATAAACTATTCTAGTTTCTCAACAGAAAGGCCAACAGAAGTCACTCTTTTTGACATTCTTCCCTCATGTGATGACCTCAACCTTTTGAAGGAAGATTTTACTATTTTAATTACCAGGATAATACATGCCAACCTACCTTATTTTGGAGATGATTTCAAGAAATTAGTTACAAAGCACATTCCACACAAATACAGTGCCATTATGTCCAAGAAATCTGAAGTGGTGAGTGTGTTTGCTTGTTAGTGCTTCCTGTTAAAGTCCATTGTGGTTGTCAACATTTCTTGTAGTGATGATTGCTTGCAGGCTATCTGTGGGACAATGTGAGGGATAGAACTTGTAGAAGGGATGAGAGAGGAAAATGTTGTTGTTTTTACCCTCCCTTCCCTTCTTCCCTGAATTATTATTTTCTTTCTCCATCAGTTTATTTAATTAATTTATTTATTTTTTCCTCTCTCATCCCTTCTTACAAGTTCTCTCTCCTTTGTTATCCCTGAATTATTATTATTTTTATTTTCTTTCTCCATCAATTAGGTTGTACCATTCACTACTAGAAGGGCCCCCAGAAGCCTATAATATTATTGTATTTTCATAGTCTTGAGATACACAATGACACAAAACTAAAAAGTGCAAAGGGAACATGGGAAAGGACGTGCTACAAGAAAGGAAACTATTGTATAAGGTTCATGTGTGCTTGTTTGTACTCGCCGTTGAAGTCCATTGTGACACTTCTTGAAGTGATGATTGCTGCCTGGCTACCTGTGGGACAATGTCAGGGATAGAACTTGTAGAAAGGATGAAAGAGGAAAATATTTTTTTTACCCTCCCTTCCCTTCTTCCCTGAATTATTATTACTTTCATTCTCTTTCTTCATCAGGTCATACTTATTTTTTTCTCTCACCCCTTCTTACAAGTTCTATCCCTCCTCTCTCATCCCTGAATTATTATTATTTCTTTCTCCTTCAATTATGTTGTGTCATTTACTACTACAAGAGCCACCAGAAGGCCAGAATATTATAGTATTTTCAAACAAACTTGGTGAATTGTGGGTACCTGGGTTGCTTTAACATGCTAGCTTGCATCTTAAAACATGCTCAGTACAAATCAACAAAATAAAAAGTTATAATTATAATCATGCAACACTTCAGCTAATGGTAATGCAATTCAATGTATTTGTAATTAAAACACTATATCTAATAAACTATTTGTATTTTGTACTTGAGTTTTTCAGAGTATTTGTATTTGTATTTAAATTCTATACAGAGTATTTGACTCTAACCCTGCAAGTCTTTTACTCACTAACTCCCCCCACCCCCCACATAGGTTCCACTGGGAGTCATTGACGAGAACGAAGCATCGTATGAAGGGATGACCCGAATTTTGGAGGCGATGCAGCTTTATCTGCCATCAAAATTGGTTGATATCCAGAATACAATTCCTGAAACAAATCTACGGCAAGAAAAGGTTTTTCTCAATACCCTTGTTGGTGGGGATTTGCTGTCTGCCGTAAGAGCAAGAGGTGCTATGTACATTCGAAGTAACAGTGAACTGCAAGAGCACAAGTTGAATGGATTTTGTGTGGTCAGCGAAGATTGGCATGCAATGGTCTGTTTTTTAGAGGTATGTCATCCTGTCATCTTTAACCCATGTGTAATTGACTTGCCACTATGTTTTGCAGTCCATCTGGAAAGTGTTGTACAAGACCAGTTCATCAATGGACAGAGGAACACTGTACCAGCTGAGAAATCTTATCAATCGGAGGAATGTCACTGCTCATCCAAAATGTAATGTAGATGCAACAGAAGATTTTTTTGAGTTGGTAGTGGATGCGTATGTGGTCGCCTCTGTAATGTCCTCCCTCAAGATGACAACACTGCAGGACTGCCCCGATCCATCTGTCATTTCTGAGGATACATGGTGACAGGATGACCAGGTCAGGGCCAAGGTCCTCAATGACGTGTCCAGGAGAGTGGTTGACAAACATGTGAATCTTGACACGGTCTTCAAGAAAAAGAAGGAAGAAGAAACTGCTAGCACAGTGTATGATTATACTTCATTAGTGATTAGCCTGGGGCTGTTGTATTTGGATTTTAAAGATGCAGTACGTGAAGGAGATGGTGAGAGAGTATTGAGAATATGGAAGTATTTTATGTTAATATGGAAGGTGACTGGACACAAGAACTATGCATGTGAGGCTTTCACTCTGCTCTCACAGTATATTTTGCTTCCACCACATCTTGCAGAGCAACTTAAGTGGTCCAGGTTTGTGAACACTCATGGGTTGCCAGGTCACAACATTAGTTGCGACCTGCATATGGAACACTTAAACCGCCTTGTCAAAACAGCAATGGAAGGTTTGGGTTCAAACAAAAAGAAAAAGAAGGCGATGCTCAGAACTGGGAAGGCTGTTGGAATGCTGGCCACCTTCAGTGAAACATTTGATGAGGGGGCGGGTGTTTACAAGCCAAGTGGCAGACACGCTAAGAAGTCATGGCTTCAAGACCTGACCAAGGTTGTTCAGGAGCTTCTAAAAGGAGATGTATTCAATGAGAAGACTTTAAAAACCCACAAATCATTTCCTCGAGTTAAAAGATGTATGAAGTTGGATGAACAGCAGTTAAAAGACTGGATAATTAACAGACTTATGTCATCCATTTAACGATTTAGTATACATCCATTTAATGATTGATAATAATAATTATTGCATAGTAGGCAATACAAATGAAGCTAATTTAGAATGACAGTGTCCACATTGGCATGATTTGGCACATAAGTCACAACACAAACATCCAAGTGATGGTCTTTCACAACCTGGAAATTCACGATACAAAATTGATCGGCGACATGTTGTGCATTTGCAGTACTCTATCATTTGTTCAGTAGTGTACCGCTTGTCCAAATCACGTGGCTTCTTCAGTATCACTGCAATTGATTGCTTTCCATCTCTTCCTGCACGTCCACTCTCCTGCACGTATGACTCTGCATCCTGGGGGATACCCCAGTGAATGATTTGGCGTATGTCACGACAATTCATTCCCATGCCAAATGCAATTGTAGCTATCACAACTCTCAGAGGTGATTCAATACTGAACTGTTCCACAATTTTCTTTTTCACAGAGGCATGGGTGCAGTGTGTGAACATGTCAACCACACGATATTTCACATAATCGGGGGAACCTGCAGTGACGGATACAAAAAAATGGCTAGGGGGTTCTTAAAAAAAATTGATGACCACACCTATTGCTATTAGACTACTCAATCTATTACCATCTGCAAAAGTCAACAGCAGGAACTAGCTGGTGCTGATTGGGACAGTCTGGGTACCTTACATGACTAATTAGCTGAGCATGCAGATGAAACCCCACCATCCCCCCACCCCATCCCACCCCAGATCCATCACTGACCTGGTGGTTCCACAATGTGCTCTTTCAATAATTGTTTGAAATGTTGATGTACACTGACAACATCACTATAACTCCTGCAAAATATCAAGACCCTGTCCATCTTCTTGTTCTTAAGTAGTGCCTCACATATTGGTTGAAATGCAACCTCCACACCGCCTTTAGGCTTGTCACCCACATAATATGTTATATTGCTCTTGGCAGGTGGCACATAAATAATATAAGGCACATCCATACTTAAGTTGTTGATGATAAATCTTCTTGTTGGTAGTGTAGCAGTGGCTGTTAGTGCCATGACGTGGACAGTATCTGGAATCACACTTCTTATTTCATTCAAATGTGAGAATTCCTTCCTAAATGCAGTTCCCCTAAACAAACAAAACATTTGTTATCACTCTACATGGCAATATAGCTAACCATACCATTTCCTGATGCAATGAGCTTCATCAATTACCATGGCAACCAAATTCTCCCTATAGTATTCTGTAGAAAGCAATTCTTTCCATTCAGTGCTACAGAAAAGAGCCTCTGGGCTTATGTACACCACTTGATACTGTCCTCTCTTTATCAAATGCTTCTCCCTGGTGCCATCAATATCACTAACATACACAGCAGAGATTCCCAATGCCTGTACTGTCTCTACTTGTTCCTGCATGATTGCCACCAGCGGAGATATTACCAGAACTATCGACTTATTCTCCACACCCCTTATCTTGTCAAATACTCTTGGTAGAAGAATATAGCACATGCTCTTTCCTGATCCAGTTGGTGAGACTTACAAATACATCCTTTCCTCTAGTATAAAGTGTACAATACTTTCTACCTGCTCCATGTTTAGCTCAAATGGTAGCTCAACAGAAGTAGCCACATCTTGTACAAGTTGCAACTCTCAGACATCACCAGCGGAGCTCAGATCTACCACGCGCTTCAAGTGCAGCGCGTTTTTTCTTACCGCACTATTTTCCTCACCGCCCACGGATATAATTGGCGAGCGAGCGTAGCGAGCGAGACACTTACAGGGGTAACACAATCGAAAATCGGGGATGTTTGTTTATTTATTTATTTATTTATTGGCGAGCGAGCGTAGCGAGCGAGACAGTATTAGGGGTGGATAATGCAAAATCGGGTATATGTTATATATATATATGTATGTATGTATGGATGGTACGTATGCTCTTAAAACGCGCGCGCGGGGAACTTTTTTCTCCTAAAAACACGTCTATTTAGGCTTGACTCCAGTTTATTCTGAAACTACGGCATTAAGCAAACCTTACTTTATACTTAAGCTCCAAAGTATGAGAAAATTCCTGCTAAAACGCTTGTTTTCAAGACACAAAAAGTTGATTCGACAGGTTACTATGGCATTGAAGACCCTTTTCCAGACTTAATTTCAAAACTTCGCCGTTTTATGGGGGATACGGAGTGCCGGTTGTTGGTTGTCAAGAGCCGTTGGTAGTCAGAATGCCTTAGTATTAATGCTATGGAAGCTACTACTTCTCGAGGGAAGCTGAGATAAGTACGCAATTCCATATTTGTTAGCTAAATATGCAAAATTAACTCTGGCCTTTCTTTTTTGTAGCTAAGAGCTAGTTATCTAACAGTGACTGGTAAATTCAACTGGTCAGATTGGCTCAAATTTGGTACTACAAAAGTTACCACTGCTCAAGAAAATGAGGTAAGAAAGTAATTGTGTATTTGTGTGCTAAAATTGATTGTCTTTTGTTTTTGTAGGTGAGAGCTTGTTTGTCAAGAATTCAAGGTAATTCCGATGGTCAAAGTAACTTCAATTTGATACTACAGAAGTTATCAATACTCAAGAATGATGTAAGTAGTAATTCCATATTTGTTGGCTAAAATTACAAATAATAACACTAGTTTATTTTTTATCGTAGCTGAGAGCTTGTTCAAGAGTTACTGGTGATTGAGATTATCAGAATGGTTGATGTTTGATACTACAAAAGTTACCATTAATAAGGTAAGAGAGTGACTTTGTATTTGTTTGCTGAAATCAAATGTCATAACCCATATTATAGTGTTTGCATGAAGTAAGCTAAAACATAGTAACATTTTATGTTACCTAACTATCAGGCTCGCTCGCCATTTGTGCTCAAGCACACCACTAGTATATATGTATGTATGTATGGATGGTACGTATGCTCATTAAACGCGCGCGCGGGGAACTTTTTTCTCCTAAAAACACGGCTATTTAGGCTTGACTCCAGTTTATTCTGAAACTACAGTATTAAGCAAACCTTACTTTATACTTAAGCTCCAAAGTATGAGAAAATTCCTGCTAAAACGCTTGTTTTCAAGACACAAAAAGTTGATTCGACAGGTTACTATGACATTGAAGACCCCTTTCCAGACTTAATTTCAAAACTTCGCCGTTTTATGGGGGGGATACGGAGTGCCGGTTGTTGGTTGTCAAGAGCCGTTGGTAGTCAGAATGCCGTAGTATTAATGCTAAGGAAGCTACTACTTCTCGAGGGAAGCTGAGATAAGTACGCAATTCCATATTTGTTAGCTAAATATGCAAAATTAACTCTGGCCTTTCATTTTTGTAGCTAAGAGCTTGTCAACAGTGACTGGTAAATTCAAATAGTCAGATTAGCTCAAATTTGGTACTACAAAAGTTACCACTGCTCAAGAAAATGAAGTTATTTTGTATTTGTGTGCTAAAATTAATTGTCTTTTGTTTTTGTAGGTGAGAGCTTGTCAAGAATTCAAAGTAATTCAGATGGTCAAAGTAACTTCAATTTGATACTACAGAAGTTATCAGTACTCAAGAATGATGTAAGTAGTAATTTCATATTTGTTGGCTAAAATTACAAATAATAACACTGGTTTATTTTTTATCGTAGCTGAGAGCTTGTTCAAGAGTTACTGGTGATTGAGATTATCAGAATGGCAGATGTTTGATACTACAAAAGTTACCATTAATCAGGTAAGAGAGTGATTTTGTATTTGTTTGCTGAAATCAAATGTCATAACTGCTATTATTAGTGTTTGCATGAAGTAAGCTAAAAATAGTAACATTTTATGTTACCTAACTCTTCAGGCTCGCTCGCCATTTGTGCTCAAGCACACCACTAGTATATATGTTTGGACGTATGTATGTCATTTAGTACCTTGACCCTCCGTATTTTTGTGTTCACTCGGCGTTCGACCCCGTCCCAAACTTCACTAAACAGAATCCTCTGGTTTTGCGACCATTACCCGTATCACCTTAGAAATTGAATTGTTTACGGCTTTGAATTGTTTTGCGGGTGCAGTTAAAACTCAAAATTTTATGGGAGCTTCATTTCTATTCGAGTTAGTGGAGGTGGTAAGTTAATGCGCTATTTGTCACAGTTATAAGCCCTACTCAACAGCATTTACTTGACAATTCATTGTCCACTAGACGAACCACGAAGGTAAGTCTTGCGTAGGTATGTTCAGTTGTGTGAAAGTATTGTGCGTTACAACTACTATTAAGAATATCACAGAGAAAATTTTAAATAACGTGACTTGATTTTGTTGCTTCTTTTTCAATTCAAACAGTTGAGGGGAGCGGTTACTATGGCATTGAATCCCCTTTACCGTATATGCGTAATTTAACAACTCGACTTTATTTTAAAAACAATAGTGTAGTTTTAAGGCTCGCTCGCCATTTGTGCTCAAGCACACCACTAGTTTATTGGCGAGCGAGCGTAGCGAGCGAGACACTTACAGGGGTAAAAATGAAAAAATCGGGGATGTTTGTTTATTTGTATATATGTATGGACGTATGTATGTCATTTTGTACTTTGACCCTCGCGTTTTTGTGTTAGTTATGTGTTCGACCCGGTCCCAAATTGCACTAAACAGAATCCTCTGGTTTATCGATCAGTACCCCTAGAAATTGAATTGTTTACCGTTTTGAATTCTTTTGCGGGTGCAGTTCAAACTTGAAAACTTAAGGGACTTCCATTTCTATTCGAGTTAGTGGCTGTGGTAAGTCAATGCGCTCTTTGTCATGGTTATAAGCCGTGCGCAACAGTATTTACTTGAAAATACATTGTCCACTAGACTACTGCGAAGGTAAGTCTGTGTAGGTGCATGTCCAGTTGTGTCAAAGCATTGTGTGTGTTACAACCACTACTTAGCTAAAGAATATCACAAAGAAAACTTTTAAATAACGTGTATTGTTTTTTTTTTTTGTTTTCCTTCCAAGCAGTTGCAGAGAGTTGTTACTATGGCACTGAAATCCCTTTACCTTGTATGCTAAATTTAAAAACTGGACCTTATTTTCAGTAGCTTCAGTGTTAGAAGTCAAAATCATTCAAATAGTGTAGTCTTTAGGCTCGCTCGCCATTTGTGCTCAAGCACATCACTAGTTATTTATATATGTTTGGACGTACGTATGTCATTTTGTACTTTGACCCTAGCATTTTTGTGTTAGTTATGTGGTCGACCCCGTCCCAAATTGCACTAAACAGAATCTTCTGGTTTAGCGATCAGTACCCGTATCACCCTAGAAATTGAATTGTTTACCGTTTTGAATTCTTTTGCCGGTGCAGTTCAAACTTGAAAACTTAAGGGACTTCCATTTCTATTCGAGTTAGTGGCGGTGGTAAGTCAATGCGCTCTTTGTGATGGTTATAAGCAGTGTGCAACAGTATTTACTTGAAAATACATTGTCCACTAGACTACCGCTAAGGTAAGTCTGTGTAGGTGCATGTCCAGTTGTGTCAAAGCATTGTTACAACCACTACTTAGCTAAAGAATATCACAAAGAAAACTTTTAAATAATGTGTATTGTTTTGTTGTTGTTGTTTTTTTTTCCTTCCAAGCAGTTGCAGAGAGTTGTTACTATGGCACTGAAATCCCTTTACTGTATGCTAAATTTAAAAACGACCTTATTTTCAGTACCTTCAGTGTTAGAAGTCAAAATCATTCATAAAGTATAGTCTTTAGGCTCGCTCGCCATTTGTGCTCAAGCACACCACTAGTTTATCTGTTCATGGGGTACGTGAGACCTCTGTATTCGCCCGCGCTTCTAATTACGTAAGTTAGGTAAAGCGTTCACAGTTCCAGTATTTTTCAATTAACTAGAATCCTGCTGCACTGCCTTACGCAACTCTGTTTCAACCAAAACGTTTATAGCTACCATAGGTTCCAAGTTTCTAAAAAAAATTTCAGGGACAAGCCACACCCCTCAATTAATATATCATGAATATAATTAAAATATGTCATGAATCAATCGTGGGTCTCTCTTCTCACCTAGCCTTCAAGAGGAACCTAAAGCTCTATTTACAAGTGTAGCTCACTGATGTTGGTTTGTTTGTATCATTCCTTATTTGTTTTTGTTTCTGGTTGTTTTTATTTTTGTTTTGTTTTTTGGTAGCCTTAATATTAGCTTGTTAAAGAGCTAGTTGGCAAACCCCTTTGCTATTTGCAAGAATGTATATATAAAAAAAAACAATAAAAAAAAAATTAAAAAAAAAAAAAGTGTGATCGGTAAGGGTCGTCAATACGCACATTCGCCATTATATTTCACAGAAAAGTCTGTGGTTACGTTCATGACTGCATGCCCGTGGCTATTCAGTTCAGATTGGAGACACATCATTCTAAACTGTAATTAAGATGGAATAGAAATTGACGAAGTGACAAAGTAAATTTCGGGACAAACAATAGGAGAGTAGCAATTCCGTGCGGGACAGTCTGGAGTAGTAAAAAATCGGGACTGTCCCGGTAGATTCGTGACAGTTGGAAGCTATGAGCTACTCTCTTCTTGAAACAATTGTGAAGTCTTTGTCAAACTGCGCTTCTTTGCCACTGCTTTCTAAGTTTATTCAGGTAATTCTGTTATTGTTAACTCAGCTAAGAGCTTGTTGTCAACAGTGACTGGTAAATTCAAATGGTCAGAATGACTCAAATTTGGTACACTAGGAAGTTACTACTGCTCAAGAAAATGAGGTAAGAAAGTAATTTTGTATTTGTGTGCTAAAATTGATTGTCTTTTGTTTATGTAGCTGAGAGCTTGTTGTCAAGAATTCGAGGTAATTCAGATGGTCAAAGTAACTTAAATTTGATATTACAGAAGTTATCAATACTCAAGAATGAGGTAAGTAGTAATTCCATATTTGTTGGCTAAAATTACAAATAATAACACTGTTTTATTTTTTATCGTAGCTGAGAGCTTGTTCAAGAGTCACTGGTGATTGAGATTATCAGAATGGTTGATGTTTGATACTACAAAAGTTACCATTAATCAGGTAAGAGAGTGATTTTGTATTTGTTTGCTGAAATCTAATGTCATAACTGCTATTATAGTGTTTGCATGAAGTAAGCTAAAAATAGTAACATTTTATGTTACCTAACTATCAGGCTCGCTCGCCATTTGTGCTCAAGCACACCACTAGTTGGCGAGCGAGCGAAGCGAGCGAGACAGTATTAGGGGTGGATAATGCAAAATCGGGTATATGTTATATGTATATATGTATGTGGGATGGTACGTATGCCCCTTAAACGCACGCGCGGGGAACGTTTTTCTCCAAAAAACACGGCTTTTTAGGCTTGACCCCAGTTTATTCTGAAACTACAGGATTAAGCAAGCCTTACTTTATACTACTTAAGCTCCAAAGTGTGAGAAAATTCCTGCGAAAATGCTTGCTTTTCAAGAAACAAAGTTGATTCGACCGGTTACTATGGCAGTGAAGACCCTTTTCCAGACTTAATTTCAAAACTTCGCCGTTTTATGGGGGGGATACGGAGTGCCGGTTGTTGGTTGTCAAGAGCTGTTGGTAGTCAGAATGCCGCAGTATTAATGCTAAGGAAGCTACTATACTTCTCGAGGGAAGCTGAGGTAAGTAGTAATTCCATATTTGTTAGCTAAATATGCAAAATAACTCTGGCCTTTCTTTTTTGTAGCTAAGAGCTTGTCAACAGTGACTGGTAAATTCAAATAGTCAGATTGGCTCAAATTTGGTACTACAAAAGTTACCACTGCTCAAGGAAATGAGGTAAGAAAATAATTTTGTATTTGTGTGCTAAAATCTATTGTTTTTGTTTTTGTAGGTGAGAGCTTGTTGTCAAGGATTCAAGGTAATTCAGATGGTCGAAGTAACTTCAATCAGAAGTTATCAATACTCAAGAATGATGTAAGTAGTAATTCCATATTTGTTGGCTAAAATTACAAATAATAACACCGGTTTATTTTGTTATCATAGCTGAGGAACAAGAGTTACTGGTGATTGAGATTATCAGAATGGTTGATGTTTGATACTACAGAAGTTACCATTAATCAGGTAAGAGAGTGATTTTGTATTTGTTTGCTGGAATAAAAGGTCATAACTGCTATTATAGTGTTTGCATGAACTAAGCTAAAACATAGTAACAATACTTAGTTTTATGTTACCTAACATCAGGCTCGCTCGCCATTTGTGCTCAAGCACACCACTAGTTTATTTGTATATATGTATGGACGTACGTATGTCATTTTGTACTTTGACCCTCGCGTTTTTGTGTTAGTTAGGTGGTCGACCCCGTCCCAAATTGCACTAAACAGAATCCTCTGGTTTATCGATCAGTACCCGTATCACCCTAGAAATTGAATTGTTTACCGTTTTGAATTCTTTTGCCGGTACAGTTAAAACTTGACAACTTAAGGGACTTCCATTTCTATTCGAGTTAGTGGCGGTGGTAAGTCAATGCGCTCTTTGTCATGGTTATAAGCCGTGCGCACAGTATTTACCTGAAAATACATTGTCCACTAGACTACTGCGAAGGTAAGTCTGTGTAAGTGCATGTCCAGCTGTGTCAAAGCATTGTGTGTTACAACCACTACTTAGCTAAAGAATATCACAAAGAAAACTTTTAAATAACGTGTATTGTTTTGTTGTTGTTGTTTTTTCCTTCAATTCAAGCAGTTGCAGAGAGTTGTTACTATGGCACTGAAATCCCTTTACCCTGTATGCTAAATTTAAAAACTTGACCTTATTTTCAGTAGCTTCAGTGTTAGAAGTCAGTAAAAATAGTATAGTCTTTAGGCTCGCTCGCCATTTGTGCTCAAGCACACCACTAGTTTATTTATTTATTTGTATATATGTATGGACGTATGTATGTCATTTTGTACTTTGACCCTCGCGTTTTTGTGTTAGTTATGTGATCGACCCCGTCCCAAATTGCACTAAACAGAATCCTCTGGTTTAACGATCAGTACCCGTATCACCCTAGAAATTGAATTGTTTACCGTTTTGAATTCTTTTGCGGGTGCAGTTAAAACTTGAAAACTTAAGGGGACTTCCATTTCTATTAAGTTAGTGGCGGTGGTAAGTCAATGCGCTCTTTGTCATGGTTATAAGCCGTGCGCAACAGTATTTACTTGAAAATACATTGTCCACTAGACTACTGCGAAGTAAGTCTGTGTAGGTGCATGTCCAGTTGTGTCAAAGCATTGTGTGTTACAACCACTACTTAGCTAAAGAATATCACAAAGAGAACTTTTAAATAACGTGTATTGTTTTGTTGTTGTTTTTTTTTCCTTCAATTCAAGCAGTTGCAGAGTGTTAGTTGTTACTATGGCACTGAAATCCCTTTACCCTGTATGCTAAATAAACAAACCGGACCTTATTTTCAGTAGCTTTAGTGTTAGAAGTCAAAATCATTCATATAAAAATATTATAGTCTTTAGGCTCGCTCGCCATTTGTGCTCAAGCACATCACTAGTATTGATACTTTTGTAATTGTTCACCCTGTTATTGTTTTTGCTTTTGTTTTATGTCCATCTAGACAATGAAATAGGACATGCACTCATGCACTCCCTCCACGCAGCTCTACCTGATGCCAGTGTTATTAGAACCCATATATAACAGACTCTCTCGTGCCCTGGATGAGACTAATTTCTTTTCTACCAGACCACACGTTATGTCTAACTACACAGTGATAGGATCTCCCTCCTTCTCTGACATTACCAGGATAGTGGATGCTATTCAGGTGACAGATGAACACTCTTCTTGTTGAGCTGTCAGTATGTATTGAATCTTCTCTTGAATTATTTCTTGTGTAGGCCTCAATTTTAGACGGAGTGAATAGTGTTACATTTCTAAGTCAAGAGTATTTAAACTTATGCAGTAAGTTAAACAAGATAATCTACTATGTCAGGTAATAACAAGTTATTTAACATTAATTTTTAACTAAACTGCAAAATGTCAAAAACCACTTTGCAGTCAATTGATATCAGCCAACAACAATGTAAGATATACTTTAATTAGCTACTTGGAATGCATTTTCATACATTTGCAGCAATTATGCATTGGTAATGAAGAAGACGTTTTGGCACTTCCGTCAGCTGAGGTGAGCAAACCTTTCCCACATAGTAAATATGTTCATCACATTTTGTGTCTATGAATAGGATATTTAAATTGCAGATTTGAAAGATAAAACTGAACAGCTTAGAAGAGAGGCAGACAAATTTGACAGTAAGTACAACAGCATGTGTCAGTTATTGTGATGGAGCAATGAGTATGATTTTTAAGATTATGATGAAATAACTTATAGATAAATAGATACTGTTGTGGTATGATACAGTAGCGAGATAATAAGTTCATTTCACTGTTTTACAGATGACAGTATTCTTCTTCGCTCTGAGATGGGGTGCCATTGTTTCACAGCTGAAGAAACAGAAAAGCTTGAACGTCAAGACTTTTCACTATCATGAAACAACAGTGAAAGAGGCTGAAGAAATTTAAGAAACTTTAAGTGATGAGCTGGAGGCAAAAAATGTGTCACTGAAGGATACTCTAAGAACATACAATCTGTGTTACTCATGCATACTGGAACAGTCAAAGGCAAGTCCATCCCAGGATAGAGTGGTCTAATTTGACTTGTTCTGGGATAAAGATTGATTATAAATTACATATTCTTTTTATAAATATGCAGAATGGAAAAGTTACCTTTGAATCTATTCAGGATTTCATGCTGAGTGAAATATTTGCCAAATTTTTGAAAGTTGGAGGATTTCCTGAGGATCTCGATGGAGATAAACTGCTACAAGATTACCCTGTGGAGAGAGATATGTATATTGAGCACTTGAAGATTCTCAAGAATCGAGAGTAGCCACTAATTTATATACAGCCCACTAAACTTTATTGTATTTAGCTATATATTATCTTAATATTATATTTAGAGGGAATCACTACCAAAAAACACAAAAAGTTAAAACACCAAACATTTCAGCTACGGACTGTAGCCTTCATCATTGGTAATGATTCAAAAAAAAAGAAAAAGATTTATATATTATCGTGTACTAGTGCTCTATATATTTATTCTGTATTTATGCTGTATTTAATCTCTATTGTATTTATCATGTACTAGTACCAAAAACTAACTTGTGAATATTATTAGCATTACATAAGTACATGTAGTCTTGGCTAGAGCAAGTGTGATAATCTGTTTCCGTTATTTCCAAATTATATATTTCCACAAAAACACAGTGTGGGGATGCCCAGTGAAGAGATTCTACTTAAGTCAGTTCTTTCTTTAATTCAAAGATAAGAATCTCTTCATGATGTCTATGTGAGGTAGCAGAAATGACCATTCACCCAGTACACAAGCCCACAAGCAAATTTTTAAGACTATATGGTCATATCATAAACACTAAATTGAAAATAATAGTTGAAGTAAGTAATACTTTGCTTAATATGTTTAATGACTCCGCTCATGTTTAATGACTCCGCTCCGTTGGAGGCAATAATGGAAACGTTAGCTAAATGACACAAAGTTTCTTGATGCTAGTCTGCCTGCACGTAAGTCACCCTACAGAAGGCATGCCCACCAGTTTTATTCAGCTGAGAATTAATTTTCTGGGTCAATAGACAGTCTCTAACATTTTCTTCAAATTTGACCAGACCCGTAGCGAAGTGGCTAGGTGATTAGCCCCATCTACGCACCTCCAAGGTGCTCTTCGCTTAGCTGGGGGAGGCTATTTGTAGGGTAGTAGATATGCCTATGGCTACAATCCCCAGTCTGGAACGCAGTAATTAACACCAATTAATGCTTCCGTTGCTGCACCATAATACATGGCGATCTGGACGCTCCTATAAAAGATAGCAGCCCTTATCTTGTCTGCTCAGTCTCTTAGAATTGAGAAGATGAACACATCTGAGCTTCTCCTCATGGTGGTGGTAGTTTTGGCTCTTGCACTGAAGTAAGACCCTCAGAGAAATGTGCAATTATTGTAATTATTGTGAAGTTTTGGTGTTCATTTCCAACTGTCTCATTACAGAGTCCAAAGTTGTGAGGTTACTGAGACTTGCACTTTCAACAAACCAGAGAAGCACAAGCAGAATGCATCTGTTGGGTAAGTTGATAATGCATCAATAGATAGCTATCTAGCTAGCTCTGAGTGAGCTGTGGAGTGAAGACATTCAGTTGATCATGTCTCTCTCTGCAATTGAAAATTGAAATTTAAATTAATGAATGGCTAGGTATCAAATTATTCTGCTTTTGTTTTTGCGTTAAACTAACTCAGCGTATTAATATATGTATCAGTTACAGTGTTCATGTGAGATAGAAGATGTGATAGGTGTGGTGTGGGTGTGATGGGAGTGGTGAGGGTGTGTCTGTAGGTGTGAGTGTTGTAGTAATTTTGACCAAATTGACTAGTCGGTGCATACAAGTTTAATTCACACACAAATAATACAGCAGTTTGGTAAGTTACCATGGGTAACGGTACAATGTATATGGTATGGTAGATCCACACACTATAGTAAATGCAGTGTGAGGTAGAGACTATATGTGAGCGGGTCTGGGAAAAGGGACCTTATGGCGCAAAAATTGAAATAGAGATATAGGCTCCAGAAGTAAGTCATCGGAAAAATTCTTTCCTTCTCCTATTTTTGTTTTTTGCAGAATTAGTCTTAGTGACCCTTTCTCTACGTCTATGCCAAATTTGAAATGTCAAAACAACTTAAAAGACCCCAAGCGTGCAGTGGAAAGACAAGCTACTTTTTATTCTCTCTCGTTCTCGAAGTACAATAAACGGGGGATGGGCGGAGTTTCAAAGAAGCAGAAAAAAAAAAATGGCATAGCTTTGAGACTATTGCATGCACTCTACAGCTTACTTCTGGCTGAAAGTTTACAGCGAATAGAGTAGACAAGAATTCCGACCAGACAGGCCGTGAGACGCTCGGAAAGCTAAAAAGAACTCTACGCCAACTTTGTTAGTTGCCGTTAAAAAGCGGCTGTACGATTTAATTGCGTATGCGGAGTATATCGTTAAGTATACGGAAATGTTAATTATACCGGAAGTGGAAATTCAATTTATGTTTTCTCGATTTCTAGTTCAATTGCTTTGAGCCCAGTTCAACTGCTAGTTTCTCTGTACGTCGAAGGTTTTACCCTCCAGTATTTTAGCATTTAGTTGGCCCACAGGAAAGATAAGAGAAGAAGATCAAGAAGAGCACGCATGATCAGAACTGAAGGATGGACAATACTTATTGTCCACCCGAGAGCCTAGTCATAAACATGTTTACTGTTTGTCTGTGTATGTCATGAGAAAATTGTACTTGTTAATTTATTGTGGTATTGTTGTGCGTGTAGTGTTAAGTGTTGGACGCTATGCCACACCATCTAGAACTTTCTCATTGTTATATGTCATTGTTCACTGTCATCTATTTAAGCCATGTGCAGTCAGCGTTCCTTGTCAATTACTTGTCCTGAGTCTTAAATTATAATTTTACGAAAACTATCTAAGACATTCCTACAGGAATAACCTTTGGCTTAAAGGATTGTACTGAACTAGTGGCAGCGATACTCCACAAGCTACCCAACGTGTGGGTGAGTCTGCAGATCTCCCCACAAATACTAGTGAAGAGAATATGAAATTAATTACATTATTAAAAGAATCTTACTATTACATTAAAACGAGACTCTTATCACAGCCTGCTGTACATTTGAGGATTAAGTCACATGAGCACTGATTATAACTACCTGAAAAAATCTGCAGAATACTGGGCACCATTTAGGAGCCACACTTGTTTGTTTGTTGTTTCAAACATTGTTATATCATTGTGCACTCAGATAGGCCAGCTGCGGCAAGAAGAGATAGTACAAGTGTTTGTTGGTTTTAGTTGTTGTTGTTGTTGCTGCTGTTGTTTTGTTAATGTATAGTGAATGGTTGTCTTCGAGTGATGGAAACAGAAAGCCTACAATGTTTGGTTGCTTGCCCAATTTTGCTTTTGATCATTTTCCCATTAGCAACATAGAAGGAATTTTCTGATGTGAGCTCACATGTCCACTTGTGGCCCGTGACTCAGCAGTTGTTTCTGTGGAATTCTGAACAGTCAATGTCTAGAATTGGAATCTATATTTAGCAGCCATTGGGTGCTAATTCTCTAATTTAGTAACATGATAAGGTTTTTGGAAGGGGTCAAGTCATTTAGCTTGTTGCTTGTTGCCATGATAACAACTCTAAGTTGGTCAGCCTGTCATTAACTTCAACTGCCATGCATTTATGGCTCTCTGTGTTGTGTTTACCACTTCCTTGCTCATTGCAGCTAAACATGTTTTTGATTTTTTATTTTACATTTCAAGTTGCTACGGTTACCCACTTCCTTTATTTGCCATCTGTTAAAGCATTGAAGTCTGAAGATATATATAAAGTTGATACACAAATTGATGTAGTCACAAACTGTTTATTGAATCAAGTGATATAATATATAGATAAGCTGAGAAGAATGCAATAGTGTGTGTGGGTGCGTGAGATATATTCCTTTAAATAGAGTCAATAGACAATGATGAGGATATACAATATACCATTTTTGATGAGTCAGAATTTCAACGCAAGCCACACCCATTTAGTGGCGATATTGGATGGCTTTGATAATGATGATGATAACAGGCTTAGAATCGATAGTGGCAAAAAACTTAATGCATGCATACATACTTTAGTGTGCACCTCTGACTTTCAAAATGAAATTAAAGATGGCGGCACGCTTGTTGAAGTGCACAGGCGGGAGTGTCACTGGAACACTCAAATGCTACACCAGCGGGGAAGATATTTTTCTTAATTAATTATTTAATACGTCCTTTTGTATGACCCGGACAGTTTAATAATGTAGCAAAAGAATGTAATGAAGGATGGAAGAGTGATTTGACCAATCAGATCGCTTCTTGACATATTCAAACTCCATCCCATTGTCTTTGGTTATATCTTCTCTGTTTGTGGCATGCGATAAAACTATGTTCTTTTGTAAGAATTCAATTTAGAATGTTTCCAGTTATGCTTTGTAAATCTTTCTCTAAATTCCGTAAACAGATGAAGAAAATGTTGGGATAATTTCCATAATTACTGCTCCGCCCACTTTGTTGTAACATGATTAGTCATTGATTAAAGTAAGTGTTAAAAGTTATTGACTTAATTCCTATAATTGCCTGAGACTATTTCCCATGAAAGCTGACAAAAAGCTGTTGGCATCCCATAATTCATCTGCATGGGAAGAAGCGAGTAAGATGGGATGCACGTCAGATGGAGAGAGAGAGTTGGACAGGTAATCAATCCTTCTGATGTTCTTTGCAACTGTCATTAAATTTTGGCTTGTACTTAAAACTTAAGAGTTACATTCTTTGAGCGGCAGCTTTAATGGATTCTTTGGCAATGGTAGAAATGATGACTTGTTTTTATTATCCCAAATACAGACTCAGTTTAGTACCTTCTTGTGCTGTCTGTTCAAATTAATTGAAAGCAATAGTTGAAACTTTATTTGTGTTTTATTTATAAGTACTAATACGACTAAGTCTGATTAAAATCAAGTTGCAGTTGGTCACTGTCTGTCATATCCTTCCTGATAATAAAGTTTGTTCAATTAAACAGGATGTTCATTCTATTGAAATATTTTAATTATGGAGGTGATTTGTCTAATTGGAGCATGTATTGATGACCTTTGTACCGTAAGACTGGCTAGCCCATCGTCGGCCAGCTTTCTCTCTACACCCACTCATAGCAGATTTGTTTGCGCATGTTAGCTATTGTAATAAAGTTCCGGTTGAAATAGATTGGCAGTAAATTATGGCCATTGGAGATATTTGTATTGGTTGTTTGTTGTTTGTTATTGTTGTTTTGTTATTGTTACTTTGTTACTAGTGTTGATTGCTACTGTTTTAGTTTTGTTGTTGCGTTTACATTTGTTATTGCTGTTTGTGTAGTGAGTTCACATCCTACATTACAAGGAAGTCGTCGTGTGTTCTGATAGTATTCAAAGCTAAGAAGCTGCCTATTGTCACTATTGGTCAAAGTTCTACTGGGCATGCTCAGTTTGTGTACACGCCTAATATTCTACAGAATCAGTCGTAAGTTTCAAGTATTGCTTCTCAAAGCATACATGTATGCTTGATGAATTATTTGATGGAATGGTAAAATGTAATAATTTCAGAATTGCTGCAATAATTCTAAAAATTGTTACTGGTGGAATTATTAATTTTATACAGATACATTACATATAATGCATACCCTCCAACTTTTCCAAAGGAGCTTCAGGGACCATAGCCATGCCCGCCACTAATTAACTAAATGAAAAATGATAAGATAGAGATAAATGTGAATTTAATGTATTAATCAGTGATTATGACGTAGAACTTGACGTATCAAAATAATTATATATCCAACACTAAATGACTGTTCATTGTAATAGTAAATTGCTGTTGCTTTTGTTTATGTATTTATTTTATAGTAATTATTATACAAAGTTTGTTGTGCTAGCTAGAAAGTAGTAAATAACCACTACTTTATTACTACTTTTGCCTTTAGAGCTCCCTATACCAGGGAATTATTGAGGCCAGCTTCTAAAATCAAAATGGCATTTGCCTTCTGGTTCTTTTAGGCTTAGGAGGACCGCAATCACTCATGTCAATACAACAACCGCGAATCTACTCCCGCATTTGTGATACTGACGATATTTTCCCATTTCGCATAGAGACACCCTTTACCTTTTGCGGGTTAAAGTAACTTTCTGGGACAAATAGTAGTCTCTTCCGGGACCGGGGACAAAGTTAACAAATCTGGGACGGTTGGAGCCTATGATAAGGCTCTGAGCAAAATGGCTTTATAATTGACCTCAGACAAATGCAATTACAGGCCACTCCTGTACTAGTATTTATATTTGCGCAAGATGCAGGCAATCCTTTGTTTTCTCCTGGCCCCTCAATCTTAATTTACCAATTGGTGTGAGGGTACTGATAGATGCTTTCATAGCTTGGGGTCACAGTAATCTAGAGGACAGGCAGACAGTCTCTAATTTACTAGTTCTCTCAGTCTATACTTGCCCGTGTGATTTATTCTTCCAAGGAGGAAGTTGGAGACATTGTTTGTTCTACAGAGGTAATAGATACAGTTTCACTGTCAGTGTCCACTTTAAGAGGTTCCCTCTGCCAGCATGTCTCCCAACTGGGCATTTCCCTGGAGAGTCCTGACTCTGAACTAACACATTCATTCATGAGTGAGTGAGTGATCAGATTCTCAGAATGTCATAGCAATCCATTTGACTTTGGTTGAAATGTATCCATAGTTAGTCTGCTCTGGTGGAATCCCATGGTAACAGTCTGGAGAGGTGCATGGAAGTTGTTCATGTAGAGGAAGCATTCGTGTGTGTGTAAATGTTGTGTTTCTGGCAATGTCTGAGGTCTTAGTTGTAGTGCTGGCAGATTCTTTAGTTACATTGTGCACGCCTTTCTCAGGAGACTAACTACACCTTAGGTACTTTACCAATTCATCTTCAGATCACTCCTAGGCTAAATATACATAGTTAAAATTATCTTAAAGTAATACTACTTACCTTCAGCCATTTAATATTAGCAACAGTAATGGACAAACTGTTAAATAAATAAAATACACATAAAATAATTATAAACTAAATTAATACCAAGGCACCGTTAATAATAATAATAATAATAATGACACCAATAACAACAACAATAATAATAAGTATTTTATTATATTATTATTAAACTATTAGTGAGATGAGCTCCTGAAGTCAGAGCTTGATGGCGGCATGTAGTTCATTTGCCTGGAGGGCTTCCTGTACTTTATGAGTTAGTGCTTCAGAGGAGACCCAAGTTGTTCGAAGTGGATTTATTAAATGTGTTTCTAATTAAGAAAGAATGTAATTAAAACCTGTAAGGAATATGTTTATTCATTATCTGTGCTGGCTGCTAGAGGCTTCAGGCTTCACTTGTGGTGTAGAGTGGGTCTCAATATTTCACTGGAAAAACACTAGCAGGAGTTACATGGGGAGGGGGGGGGGGGGGGGGGGGGGGGGGATGAAAAAGATACCAGGATTGCTTGAGATGGAAGAGGAATGAGTCTTCAACATGGCCTCTAGAAGACTGTGTGTGTGTGTTACTCTATGGCTAAACACATTGCATGTGATAGGCAGCCATTACTACTTCCTTCATAAGAATTCTTATGATGTTCATCAAATGTTACATGAATTGCTCCTTTGCTTCATGTAAAGAAACTAAATTCCAAAAAAATTAATTTACAAATCTAAAGATGGTATTTGTAGATGTTTGTGTTTTGTAATAAAGCACATTGAAAATATTTGGATATGTTGGATGTAATGTATTGATTACTGATGGGTTCCTGTTTTATTGATTGAAAATTTTGTTTGTTGAAGATTTATATTTGTTTTTTTTTGTTTTTGTTTTTTGTTTATTTGTAGATATCCAACCAGGCAAGTTATCTTATACAACACTAGTTGCCCTGCTGGTCAGCTGGCTTATTTTGATCTGCTGCTACTGGATCTGGAACCCAAGCTGTAAGGCTATGTTATCAAGTAATGTCTATTTAAGCAATTAAAAAATATTCTATGAATATTTATTTAACTAATGTTTATTTTGATGGAAATATTTTATCACTTTATTGTTTGTTTTATCATGTTGCCATGTGTTTCTAGGTGTGAGGATTACATTAGTGTACACCTGCCAACTCCTCATCACATCATTGGAAACAACATCACCGCTAGCGGAACTCCTCTGATCGGTAAGTGGTCTTCAACCAGTATCATGCAATGTATCAATTGTTCAATGATTTCGGACACTAACGCTGATATGAGTTAATACTAATGGTGCATTTACGTGTGTGTGTGTGCATGTGTGTGCTGATTTGTACGTATGTGTGTGTTAATGTGAATGCATGTATGTGTGTATGTGAGTGTGCTAGTGGGTGTGTGCATGTGTGTGCGTGTAATGAAGTGTTTGAGTATTTCTACAATTGTGTCTGTGGCATGCATGCACATTCAAGGTTGCCCTCAGGGACGATGTGCCGGTTTTCACTGGACCACTGCATGCACACAATCCTGCATACCACAGTGTATGTGTGTGCGTGTGCTAGGTTGATAATATGGGATGGATTTAGTCATAGGCCATACACTCATGATGTGTGTGAGAGAATTCTTTCATTAGCTCTTTTTTTTGCCTCCATTTACCACATGAACCATACTGAAATTATACTTTCTGCCAAACATAATCAACACACCGCACACATACCATCATGTGACCTAGCTACACTTGTGTGGGCGGGGATAATAATTATGTGACTTGAGGTTGTCTCATACGTCTAGAGGTCGTGACCTCTCGGCTCAGCTTGGAAACTTGCAGATGTGTGATCTCATACTGGCAGACTGACTGATTAGTACTACTACCATGGCAACTGTGACTAACTTGTAGCTTGCATACATGTAGCATGTGTGCATTCATTTAGATTTTGTTTCAAACATGCGAAATAAATAAATATATATAGCTGATGCAGTGTATTAGATTCTGGGGCATTTCACCTATAGGTGCTGTTTAGAGGGTCTTTTAATTAATGTAGTTAGTTGGTTAGTTTTTGTTATCTTGGTTGCCTTCTTGACTTATTTTTATTTCCAGGTAATATTTCGCACTTGCTATTTCGTAGCGATCAGAGAAATGTAAATAGGAGGACAGGGTTCAAAGGTTATCTTCAATGCTTCAACGCTAGCACAGCCAACATGGAATGTGAGAGTTTAATTATATTAATCTTAAGAATTTTTAATCTTTTTTAATTTTTTTGTAAATACACAGACTGTTTAACTAATTGCGAAAACACTGATTAGTGGATGTGGTCACACTATCATCAATTTATTTTGCACTCTTTTACTCATTGTGTTTGAATGTATTAATGCAGGTTGCACTGGCAGAGCAAAAAGTCAGGTAAGGATCATCAATGGTCCCATACATGTTCTACATTACTACAATACTACTACCAGACCATTAATTGGATTAATAAAATTACATTATTTCTTGCTAATTGAATTACTGCTGCTCAATTTCCTTCTGAGGGTTAAAAGTGAGAGGTTGTCCTAAATCTCTATGACAAGGGAGTGCTAAGTGCCTGAAGGCGCGCGAACTAATACAATCACATCTTAAAAGGTTTCTCAGTTCATCTTCTCCTGAATTTGTTGTTTGTATAATGGTATTTCATATTCACGCATTTTTTTGTCTAGACAAATTTCACCACCGTAGCACCATGCAAGAGTGGCGCAATTTTTCTATATAATGTATGGATATAAATTATATACGTATATATACTACAGTGGCGGCGGAACTGGCCCGGCAGACCCGGCAAGTGCCGGACCAATATTTTTCATAAGTGCCTGACCAATTTTTTCATAACTGCGTGACTATTTCAGTCTCGCCAGCGAGACTATTTACTTAACCGGCTGTACGTCGGCTCTTGTAGCGCTTTATATTTCATGTGCATGCGCAGTGATATTTATAGAATAGAACTGGGTACAAAAATATATATAACGATACTTACCAGTTGAATTCGACCTGAACTGGTATGGCATCCTGTGGTGACTCCAGCGGTAGCGTACTGGAGCAGTACTGTCCAGAGAAGTCAGTTAAGTTGCAAACATGAATTTATTAGTGGAAGTGAGCGCAGGAAGAATTTTTGGATCATTTTAACTTGAGCTAATCATTAATTTTCTTTTATTATTTCAAATTCAAATTATAATAACATTGTTCCTTTAATACAAAATGAGCTATGAAAATAGAAGGTATGAATTTGCCTGACCAATGAAAAAATGCTTCCGCCACCACTGTACTAGTATTCATGCGTATATGGTACATATTACATGCACGTGTTCATTATTATTGAATTAAGGTATTTAGATTAGAGAGGTATTTGTATTTCTCCTAGCAACAATTGTGGCCATTGGTGGGGTTCCTTTGCTAATTGCTTGTAATTGACTCACATCCATTACTAGTAGACGAGAGAATCTTTTGCTTGTTGTACAGAAATAGTTTCTCATCTAATCTAGCTCTGGAAGAGATAGGTTCCCAGCTACTTGGTACCCATGGCTGCAGTACTTTACCTTACCTTGTCACGCTATGTTTGCTCGGCTGAGCACATTAACTAGTGTTGTTTTGTGCACTAACATACAATGTGTGTAATTGCCCGGTCTACTACACATCAGTCCTGATGGTACAGTTGGTTAGCTCGGCCATTAGTAGTTTGTAATGTACGCTTGTTGTATTAAATTTGTTTACTTGCTACATTATTAGCTATGTTTGAACTTTAAATGGAAGTGTTCTTATGGACTATTTTAATGAAGTATTTATTTCTTGTAGAATGTCAAGAGCTATCTTCCAGGTGGGCGTGACTATGATGACCTGCGCAGGCTCAGAGAAGCAGCTTTCAATGCAGCCGTTTCAACACCACAAAGAGGTGAATCAATAATGTATCCCATAGTTAAGCATTAGGACTATTAAAACCAGTCAAGCAGGACTATAAGATTGTTATTGTGTAATGGTACATAACTCTCGTTGAAACATCATGCATACTTCAAAACTCATGTCTTTTAAGAATGTCTCACTATCATGTAGTTAATTAACTCTTAGTCTCTTCTTGTCATGACGCATAATACGGTAGTGGCAGATTATTGACGTACTCCATCAGGCTCTAGTAATTCACTTTGCATAGCAAGCTCAGAATTTCAGTAGTTTGGATTACACAGCTAGCAAGCCATGATGTACCAGCAAGACATGACGTACCAGCAAGACATGACGTACCAGCAAGACATGACGTACCAGCAAGACATGACGTACCAGCAAGACATGACGTACAGCAAGACATGACGTACCAGCCTGCAGGGAAGGAGCAGGTAGTGTGTGAGGAGGATAGAAGTAGTTGAAGTTATTGTGAATTTGACTAATGAGAGTCATGATGGACTGGAAATTGAGAGCAATGGTGAAACATCAGAATGATTAGAGAGTGCAAGTACAGTAGAATGTCAGATATCTGAACTTCAATTATCCCAACACTTCAGAAACCGAACACACTTAATTAATAGTAGCACGTGCAGACACGAAAAAAAGCTTGTCCATTTTTAATTCATTTTCTATTGTGTTCGGTTACCTGAACATTTCAGTTATCCGAACACCTCCCGACTGATATGTTCAGATAACTAAAGTCCTGCTGTATTGTATTAGTTTACCGTCTGGTCTGGTGTGAGTCACTAGTTCTGCTATTTTTAACATTCTTTAGTGATACATTGTTTTATAAATGTTGGCTCTCCATGTCATTAATGTACATGTAATTAAAAAAATTTATAGCAATATCCTCTGATAACTACAATTACGTAAAATTAAATTTTGCCCAATTTTTCTGCCTCATGCTGAATTCTTCGGATGTGGCATTGCTGGTGGTCTCTTAGTATATAGCGTAGACTGGCAGCATTCTGGTAACTCTTAATGATACTGCTATGAATCATTCTTGAATAGCTCAAACCACACCCCTTATCTAATAATCATCTTGTGTTCCCTCCTTTATATCTGTCTTCCATAATGAATGATGAAGTCACTGTGTCTAATTTCAGTATTGCTAGATTTGATAGTTTATTACAAGTAAATATTTCTATAACTTTTAACAGTGAAATTTGTATTCCAGATGTGACTACTGCAGACCTGGCGTTGGCACGGAGACATGATAATTCTTGTAATGCAGTATTGAGGGCGTTGGCCAGAGCCGTGGTTCATTATCATGAAAGGTATGTGATAGCAGATGTCAGGTTCAATGGGTCATTTTCTAACACTTGAGTAGCTGGAGCTGTCAAACATGTTGGACAGGATTCAGTCATTCCCGGCTGAAGTAATTATTACAATAGCAAATTTCTCAGCTCTAACAGCCAATACCATGTTAATTAATACTCAACCCAACGTTTCGACTTCTTGCTGAGTCCTCTTCATATGAGGACTTCAGCAAGAAATCAAAGCGTCTGGTTAAGTTTTAATTAACATGATATTGACTGTTAAAAACTGAGAAATTTGCTAGACAATATTTGCAGTGAGTCCACTGTCATTAAATGAACTAAGTTCTCAAATTTTAAGATATTTATTTTTTGTTTAACCGATTAATCGCGGAAGACGCAAATACGCGTCAATTAAGAAAAATCGATAACCGCGGAGGACGCGAAAATGCTTCAAAAATGCGTCTTCGCGTCCACTTCGCCCTGGAGCTTTGTGGAGTCAAGGAAGCCACCAATCACAATTGCAGACGATTCTATATTGTTGTAAGTATATTTTAGGCTTATAAAATACATAGACTGCCAAAAGAAAATGTTGAGTAAATTTTGTCACAACAATAAGACTTCTTTCTGATAAAGTATAAATTGAAAATATATTTCATAATATAATAAAGGTACACAGAATAATTTTTTACAAAGCAATATTGCTTTAGCTATAACTGCTCATTATATGACAAGTAGAAAGCTATCTTGGCAAGTGGAACACTGGCACTTCAGCATCCTAGTGATGAAGACAATATTCTTGACCTGGCACAGCATGGCAGTGACAAGGATGGCAGTGACCAGGATGGCAGTAACTCTGATGGTAGTGACGAGGAGTTTGATGACAGCAAGAAAGACGACTTCAATACTGATGGGTGTAGTGACTGTAGCAGTTACTAGATGGTCAAGGACTCTGACGAGAGAACGGAATTGATGATTCTGAAATAGCGATTTCTACAGGAATTTTAACCACATTCTTTATAGCAATAAGTAATAATAAATATTGTTATACAACAGGTGAGACTGCAGGGAGCCCTATGACATTATACTTTTATTATGCTATGACCAATTGGACTTGGGGTAAGATCACCAACTGTTCTGTCAACAATGCAGCCTACCAGCACATCAAAAGTAAAGACACCTTGGAGTACCAAACTGAATACACTCAAATATTCTATTATTTATTTGTGATGTACCTGTTTTCATGCACAAAAGCCATAAAAAGCTTCTCTGTTCACAAAATTTATAACAGATTTCTCAGTTCAAATTAAAACACACCCTAAATAAATATCAACAAATTCTTCCTGAATGTAAGACAGATGCGTGCAAAAACACTTTCTCTTACCTCTATGATCGAGTAGCAAACTGCTTCAGCCATGAAACCATACTTCCAACCTTACTAGTGTGCTTACTAAGAGCCTCAGTGTGATGCCATAAAAGTTTTTGCCAAACGGTGCGAGTACTTTGTTATTTTTCAGTCGGGAACAGCTCCTTAGCGTCGAATTTATGATTTCCCAATAGCCTAGAGCGTACTCTATCGTTCGATAATACTGTCCCCGAGGCAATCTTCAAACGTTCGTCTTCTTTCTCTCGCTTAGTGTCACCCTCCCACCAAGCAATCAATTCTCTGTGTCTCGCGTGCGCCCGTGACCGCGTTACGTAAGGCGCAATTAAAATTTTTATTCGTGTGTAATCGGTTAATACATAGTTGCCAAGTGTACCTGAACATCCGGTATAATACCGGAATTATCAGGTCTGTAATGTACCGCACCTAAATTGTAATTAGCCTACATTTGTGCCGGAAATTTGTGTTCGAATGCAGACTCTGAGTGGGGTTTCTCGATACTTCGTAAGATTTACGCTGACTAACGGTCGAATTTGGATCAGTCAACACTAGTTAGTTTGATGTCTATCAAGTTCAACAGTGATGATTGCTGCCATGAAGTAAAGCTTGACGAACTACTTAAAAATTGCAAAAAAGCCACACACAAAGCACTCAATATGTAAACTGAAATTTGATATCCAAATAATATTATTATTATGAAATTTGAAGTTGGGGCGTGGTTTTAGGTGTGGTTTACAGAAATGGGCGGTGTTTGAGGTGTACCTAAAATTAATTTTTTAAAGTTGGCAACTATGTTAATACAATGGCGTTAGTTTTATAGTGTGAAGTAAATTGACAGCCTAATGATTTATTACCAGCTCACACACGTGTGTGGTAATTAATAATATCCAAGGTAGAAAATAGACATTAAATAGTTTGTTCTATTAATAGCCGCCATCCAGGGACCACGCCCCCTACTAAACGACTTTGCTCGACCATCGTGAAGCCGCCAGTGACCAGTAAAGGTCATTGTGTAAACACAACCTCTAACTTCCCCAAATGTGCAACCATCGGCTACGCATCGACATTTCTGCCCAACTTTGAGCAAGAGACGAGTAACGTGACTGCCATCAACCACCACATGTCTCTGTTTGACCAACTCATCTATCAGAACAAGTGTTCCAATGCTCTGTTCCATTTGGTGTGTCTGGTGTATGCCCCTGTCTGTATCACTAATCAGACACGCACCAAGGTCTGCTGGGGACTCTGTGATTATGTTAGTACAGGATGTGCTGGTAACTTTAAAGTCATCGGTCTTCCACCATTACTTCGCTGTGACAACCCGGATATATACTCCAACGAGTCTACTAGTATTTGTCCTCCGGATTTTGCAGCTCTTCAGATCCCACGAACGGCTGCTCCAACTCCTCCTCCTGCCACGCCCAGCTCTGTTGCCATTATAGATAGCATGCGCCGTCCAGGTGAGAATCATTAGAATAAAGACTGCAACAACTCCATAATCTATAATAATCCCGTGACTAGCAATGACGTACATGTTCATGAATAATTCATGAGCTAATGAGCTAGACCGCGGTTAGCCAAGTTCTTTTTCTATTAGATATAGTGGCAGTGGTGAGTTGTCATGGTTATTGAGCTGTTTGTCACAGCTAGGCACCCCATGCAACAGTTCATCACATGTCACAATGAAACAGAATCTAAGTCTTGTGTTGGTATATCCAATATGCACGTGTGTGTGTGTGTGAAAGTGTTATATTACTACTGCTGCTTAGCTAAAGAATAGCAAATACTGCACTATAAAGTCTTACAAATGTTTTTACATCAAGTTCCAGTGAGTGGTTACTATGGCATTGAACCACTTGATTACCATATGTAATTTTTTTATTGGGTCCCTTAAGCTACCATGAAAAAAATGAAAGTAATTCCATATTTTGTTAGCTGAAGTTAATGGTCAACATCAATAGTATTGGTCTGAATGATATTCCTAATTAGCTGAATAGGAGTAGCTAGAACACAAGTTTTAAATTATATGACTGTAGCTTTTCCAGTTATGTCTTATTTTTGCTTTTGTAATGGCAAACTTCAACTTCTATCAAATTGAAATTTTTTAATCTTGTTTCAATGATTTGTGCACATGCAGTGGCTTGCTCATCATTTATGCTGAAGAAACATCACTAGCTACTAGTGGTGTGCTTGAGCACAAATGGCGAACGAGCCTTAAAGTACACTATTGTTAAACGATTGATTCTAACTACTAACACTCAAGCTACTAAAATAAAGTTGCATTTTTAAATTACGTATATACGGTAAAGGGGTTTCACTGCCATAGTAACCGCTCTGTGTAACTGTTTGAATTGAAAAAGAAGCAACAAAATCAAGTCACATCATTTAAAAATTTTCTTCGTGGTATTCTTAGTAATAGTTGTAACACACAATACTTTCACATAACTGAACATACTTACGCAAGACTTACTTTCATGGTTTGTCTAGTGAACAATGAATTTTCAAGTAAATGCTGTTACATAGGGCTTATAACTGTGAAAAACAGCATATTAACTTACCACCACCACTAACTCAAATAGAAACGGAACTCCCATAAATTGTTGAGTTTTACTGCACGTGCAAAAGAATCTGAAGCGGTAAACAATTAAATTTACGGGTAATGACCACTAAACTGGAGAATTCCATTCAGTGAAGTTTGGGAATGGGTCAAACCCGGAGTGAACACCAAAATACGTGAGGGTCAAAGTACAAAATGACATACGTACTTCCACACATATATATAAACAAACAAACACCCCCAATTTTCAATTGTGTTACCCTCTGAGAGTGTCTCGCTCGCTCCGCTCGCTCGCCGATGTAGATGTAGAAATTAAATCATCCGTCTCATTTATTACAATAGCAAAACCATACAAGCCAAATACTTATTTGACATTATGAGGTGTTTTTAAATCGTGAAATCCTCAGCTAGTCCAAAGCTTAGGAATAAGCTTTTTAAGAAAACTGAAATAAAATAAATCACCTTGTATACTGTCATTTGAAAGGTTAATGCAATAATTGAATGAGTCTCAATTGAGATTTTGGTATATATGTGAGTGGGTCTAGGAAAAGGAACCATAAGGCACAACCAAAAAAATTGAGTTTTTTATACTAATAGTAAGCTACAATTCGCCTCCACTTAGTGCTAAAATACTGGAGGGTAAAATCTTCGATGCACAAAGAAACTAGCAGTTGAACTAGGCTGTATTCAGCAATGCAATTGAACCAGAAATCGAGAAAACATAAATTGAATTCCACTTCCAGTATAATTAGTGTTTCCGTACACTTAACGGCGTACTCCACATACGTAATTACATCGTGCAGCTGCTTTTTAACGGCGACTACCGAAGTTTTGCATAGAGTTCTTTTTTAGCTTTCATAGCATCTCACAGCCTGTCCTGGAATCTTTGGCTACAAGCCAGAGGTAAGTAGTAGAGTGCATGCAATAGTCTTGAAGTTATGCCGCGTTGTTTTTTTTTAAGCTGCTACTTTGGAACTCCTCCCATTCCCAGTTTATTGTATTTCGAGAATGAGAGAGAATAAAAGTAGCTTCTCTTTTCATGGCACGCTTGTGGTCTTTTAAGTAGTTTTGAGGTTGGAAATTTGGCATAGACGTAGAATAAGGGTCACTGAAACAAATTCTGCAAAAAACAAATATTGGAGAAAGAAAAAAAAATTTTTCAATGACTTATTTCTGGAGCCTTTATCTCAATTCCTTTGCGCCGTAAGGTCCCTTCTCCCAGACCCGCTCACATATATATATATGGCAAAGTTCAAAGAGGTCAATGCTTGTCTACAGTAAACATTAGCACGGGCGCAAAAAATATTTTTGGAGAAAGGAAAAGACTTCGAATAACGTCAGGAAAACCAAAAACAGGAAAGAGCTAAGAGAAAGAAGAGGAGAGACGTTCGCAGTTATATCTTGCAAACTTAGCGGAGCTCATTTTCTTTTCTATTAGTGGCGATGTATTTTGTTAATGTGCTGTCATAGCTATACGTCTTACGTAACAGAATTGTACTTAATTGAAAATTCATTGTCCAATAGTCAAGTCACTAGAAAGCATTAAGCTCTGGTACAATAGAGCATTTTCAACACAGTCAACTTTTGAAAGATGGCTAGAAACAGAATCCTTTGGTTTAGCGATCCTTACCCGTATCATTTGACGAAACTCATTTTCAACCAAATTGTCAAGTCATGAAGATAATTCAATGTAAATATTGCAGTTTGTGTCAGTGAACTAGTGTGTATGTAAGTATAAAATGTTGTGTGCAAATAAATCTTAAAAATTAACTAACCAAGAAATATTATTAGTGGTTAACATTTCAATTTCAGTCAGACCAGCTCGCTCACCACTTGTGCTGAGGCACATCACTAGTAGTTTAGATGTTTATGATAGTAAGTATCCTGCCACACTATGGTACTTCCTGCTCTCTTTCTTCCTGTGTCATGTCAGGTCTTCTTAACCTTTCTCCCTTTGTCTATCTCTCCTGCTTCTCAGGCTCACTCTCCTATCTAGCCTTTGTGATTTGTGAAGCTATTACCTTCTCTGTCTGTTCTTGCACTTATTTCAATCACTTTGTTGTTGGGGTTTCTAATCGCCTTCGTTTCCTTACCCAATCAGTTCAAGGTAATCATTTACCAACTCGGCTCAGCTCATGAATATTATTGACACAAACACAGTCATCATAGTTACTGACACACAAGTGTAGATACGTATATATGGTGTTACAAATTTGTTTGATTTCAGGTGAAGATCGTCGCTGTATTGACATTAATAATGAGCTCGCCTTCTGTTCCAATATGACATGGACTCGAGCATTCTTTCCCAATTTCATGAATCAAAAATCACAGAAAGAAGCTGCAAAGGAGATAGAAGATTACCAATTTGGAAATCTGATACGAAGCAGATGTTCAGAAGATATACATCATCTCGTGTGTTCGTTTTATGCACCTGTATGTCCGAACAACCATGAAATTGTTCTGTATCCATGCCAACAGTGGTGCAAGAAGGTCGCAGATGCTTGTCGCTATATATTTGCAGGTTCTGAAACTCCACCTATTCTGCAGTGTGATGGTCTCCCAAAAGTGCAGCCATGCTTTTTTGTTGGTAATTATACTTCCATATTTAGTCCTTAATCATCATGCCTACAGACACCTCACTGTCAGTTTTTGTGTAAACTATTTTAGCTGCAGTTAAATTATTGTTTCCACACTGAAGAAGATGTGTCTACATGTTTACTTGATTTCATCATTGAATAAATGCTGTTGTAGTGTAAGACACCATTATAGAGTTTGTAGATGATAATTTAAGTTTAGGCACCTGTAGTATTCCATGACTATAGCAGTGGATGCTTCTCGCGCAGCCCGACATGGTCCAAGTCGACGTACGACGGTAAAGGGTGTAGATTACGCGCTAGTGGTATATTAAAAAAGATGAAGTGTTTAAGCTAACAATGCTAATTGATCACATTATTCTCATAGCGTAATTCCACTCAAGGTACACTGCGGGGGAGGGCACCTTTTTCGATTGGTTGACGCACAAAGATGGACAAAAATGGACAGAGACTGACAAACAAACAGACGCAAACAAATGGATACGCTAACAGTCACATAAACAGACTGTGTCTGACAGACTGACAGAGAGGTGAACAAACGGAAATGAGTATAGAAAGTTGGCATACTGGCATAAATAGCTAGCTCTAAAGAAATTGCATATGAAGCTTCTAGGGTGGACGACATGAATGTTTGCTTGTGGTGTATGCTAAAGAGGTAGATATTTTATTCCACCAGAACTCCAACCGTAGTGCTTAAGGGGTGGCTATGTAGAACCAAACACTTAGTGCTCTCTTTTGACAAGCGTGAATGTCTTGAGTTATAAGAACTTACCTTATTTGTTTCAGCAGCCATATAACTTTCTCCGTAGTTAGTGCATCATTTCCTGTTTGATGGGTTTGAAAATTTTTCAGCATTCTCTTCAGTCTTTTGTAGCCAAGAATATGAAAATGGGGAAGACTAGGGGCTCCTTTTCTTCATGCTTTTTCTGTATTGGTGAGTTATTACTGATAAGGTGCAGTAGCTACCTAAAGTTAGAGTAATAAGAAAAATATCAAGAAATGGACTAACGAATTTTGCCAGCATAGCATCTATAGTGTACTGAACCATTCGTCGCCTCTGCCCTGGTACTGGGATAGACTATGGACACACCTGGCTGCAGTTGTGGCGGGTAGGCATGGCAGTAGCTGCCCCAGTTGGGCGGGGTTGAGTTGAAACCTTTCCCGGTTGTAGGTGAGATCTTCTCCTCCTTTCAGCCCCGCCCTATGATATTCTTCTGCCTGGGGCTGTATTGCTTTGGAGGCTAAGCTGACTCCTTCGCTGTCAGCTTGTTTTGCCCATGGCCAGACCCCTTCCCATGTTGCCATGGGCAACACCCGCCTCACTCTAATTCCAACCCCTACCATCTTGAGCGCTACTACCTTGCCCATCACTTCAGGCCTTGTAGACCTTGAAGGAAATTGCCCTCCCCTCCTTTGTTTTTTCTGTTGTTACTTATCACTACTCTCTCGGGTGGGTGGGTGTGGTGGGACAGATTATCCCCGTCGCTCATGCTTTGTCCTGTCTTACTCAGAGTGTCTTTGTGCCACGTGGCTTCTCATGTGACTCCACCCACTCTTGGTGCCCTCTGTCCTTTGCAACCCATCATACGTCCCTTTACCAAACCCCTTCTTCCCGGCCTTCCGGCTCCAGGGATGCGGGTCTCCGGCTCCTGGTTAACCTAGGTCAACTTATTGTGACCCTCATTTAACCATTCGTCGCCTCTGCCCTGGTACTGGGATAGACTATGGACACACGTGGCTGCAGTTGTGGCAGGTAGGCGTGGCAGTAGCTGCCCCAGTTGGGCGGGGCTGAGTTGAAACCTTCCCCGGTTGTAGGTGAGATCTTCTCCTCCTTTCAGCCCCGCCCTATGATATTCTTCTGCCTGGGGCTGTATTGCTTTGGAGGCTAAGCTGACTCCTTCGCTGTCAGCTTGTTTTGCCCATGGCCAGACCCCTTCCCATGTTGCCATGGGCAACACCCGCCAACGTCTACGCCGCCAAAGCCCCGTAACTAACTACCCTCTTCCTCCCTTCCTACAACTACAACCCCCTAACTATACTATACACTATCTTCACATAACAAAGCTGACATCATGACAATAAGACATATAGGCCACTCACAATGTCTGTCTTGCTATTGGCCTTTCCTCAGTCCTCCTGCTAGCACTGTTGTGAGACCTGCTAGATGCTACCGGGGAGTCTTGATGTAGACTTGATAAGCCGCACTAGACCATCTTCCTAGCATATTAATTGTGGCTTCTCCCAGTCCCCGGGAAGCTGCTGTAGTTGCTGCTCCAGACCTGAAGCTATGCCCTGTGTAACCTTTGGCTGATTTGCCTCTGCTGATGAGTGCCTTCTGTACCTCTGCCACGAACCTTGTCCTTGAGAGCGCTTTTCCCTCCCTGGAACAGAAGAGCGGGCCTGGTTTCCACCCTCGGATCCTTAGGTAGGCTAGCATTGCCTCCACTGGGCACAAGTCATTGCCTGTTTTGCCCACAAAGACATCAACTCCTTTGCGAAAAGGATCTGTCTTAGAGACTTTCAGTCTGACTCGGAGAGTTGTCGGTGCCGTCTTGCTGTCCACTGCCAGATCCCCAACACCCAAATGTGTGCCTTCATCAAAGGTGTTACCCTCGGGAAGAGTGATTTCACCTGACCTCATAAACCCAAAGAAGCAGAGGCTTGCCACCGCCCAGAGCCTATGGCCTTCCGGATTAACTTGGTTTGTCCATGCCACCCCCCCTCCTTGGCCTGGCTACTCTTCACTCCTCTCACTACCAGCTGCAGTCTCGCCATATCTCCAATATTCGGATCCGCCTTGCCTTCCTCCAAGTGAAGGTGTCTCACTGCTGCCAGGTAGCATTTAATAGTGCTGTGTGCTAACCCCTCCTCCTCCAGCCGGGCCACAAAGCGACACAGCTGCTGCTCTGTGGCCGGGGTGGGAGCCCTGCCTAGTAGTGAGCAGAACTCCCTGTATCGCTTCTTACCCGCTCCGTAAGTTTTTCTGGTGGACGGGGCCAGGCCTTCTCGGAAAAGTCTTTCCACAGACCCGTCCAACTTGCCGAGGTCCAGTCTGGTTTGGACACCACCAGGACATCGAGAACTGCTGCTGGAATTGCTGCTGGTTCTTCTTTTGCCTGTGGGCACACATCACGGAAAAGGGTTAGCTTGTCCCTTGACAATGCATCTGCCGCTGTGTTGTCTCTACCCCTAATGTGCTCACAGAATAGGTGGCATTGCCACTTAGCCTCCAGGAAGGCCAGGCAACGCCTGCGGTGCATTGCCTCAGGGTCCTTGGATGAGCCAGAGTTAACTATTGCCACTACTGCCGTGTTATCACACCAGGCCTTCACTGTCTGTCCCTGCCAATCCTTGCTGGATATCCATCTTGCCCAATAGTGTGCCCCTGCCTTCACCCAGGATCCTGGATGTTATGTCATCCACTGATACATACGACAGTGAAGACAGCTCTTTACTAATCCCATCATTCACGCTCCTGCCCTCTGGGGAAGACAGGTAAACAATTAATCGCCATCGATTGACTCCTCCCTTTTTAGGGATGACCCCAAATGGGCTGCAATGGACTTTCTCCCTGTCCCCAGTCACAACCTGCTCTAGTCTCCCTGCCTGCACTTCCTTGACAATGTATGCCTGCACTACTTCTGGGTGGTCTTTTGCAGACACCATATTCCTCCGACACGATCTTAGATCTGTCCAATTTCCGTGGAAACCGATCCTGAACCCTTGCTGAACCCCTTTACATATGTACTCGGCGAACCACTTATCGGGATGTCCCGAGAGCTCTTGCTGCCATACCTTCAACTTCAGTGGGGTCTGAATATTTCCCCTGGAGCAGCTGTCTGGTCTGGAACCTGCCTCTGGCACTCGAACCAGGGCCATCAGCTGATCCCGATACTGGTACAGGCCTGCATTCAGATAAACCCGATCATATGCGTCTCTACTCGCCCCTATATGTAGTGCTGTTCTCCCCTGCACGTTCCTTACCTACCTACCTACCCACCCGCCTCTATCACAACTGCTTTCTACAGTATGCCCCTTTACCCTGTCCTCTACCTCACCCCTGCCTTTATTAATAAGTTGACAATCGCCGCAAATTTTTTTTTGAATAAAGTAAACATCACATGACAATGTCCACACCATACGTGCTATGCTCATGTACTATTCGCTTGTCTCCTCAACTTCATGAGCTCAACCCTCCTCTGTCGGTGCATCTCGACACTGGGTGGGAACCCCCACATTTGCTGCACGCGTGCCGGTACGGGCAGTCCAATCCTCTCCGGCAGTCCCCGTTGAACCGGTTAAACTTGTGGCAGACCTGGACTGCCTTCCCCTGCACCCTGCTAACTTGACCCGCTGGTGGAGGTCCTTGCGCCGCTAGTGGCCTCCTAGAGTTCCCTTGCATAGGACAATGTTTGCGGGTGTGGTCGACAGAGTGACAGAGGGTGCACCAGTTCTCCCCCTCCTCCATCCTGCCCGTGAACATCCGGGTATAGAGGCACACATCAATCTCGTCCCAGCGGCTGGACCTGTCCCCTGCTCTGGCCTGTCGGAACTCCTGATCGTACAGGATCCAGGATGGCCACCGAAATGACTTGCTGCATTTTGCTATGAGGAAGGCGTACGCCAAGAATTCTTGGGCCCTGCTTGGTTCCTCCTTGAGCGCCACCGACATCCACAACACGTAGCATTGAAGCCACACTCCAATGTCTGGGATGAGCTTTTTGGACCTGGCAAGATCCTCAGCCCGAATGACCACGAGATCTCCCTCCAAGTGGGACGGTGTCGCTCTCGTGGACCCCACCGCTGGCGGCAGCACCGAAAAATCCACATACTGTCCCCTCTTGATCTTTTCGACCACCCGTCTGGGTATGGCTAGCATATTCTTGCCAGTGGGTTCTCAGTCCCCACCGCTGTCCCGGGGCTGCTTCTTGGTGATATCAGATGGCGCCCCGGAAACGCCCAGGGAACCCCCTCTGGCCAGCTCCATCATCATGGTCTGGAGGATACTCTGATCTGTGGACTGATCTGCTCGGTCCAGTTCAGCTAGGCCCTCGGTACCTGTGGCCAACAAACACGTGCCATCAAGTCATTGGCAGTCACAACAGGAAAACCACGTCCGGGCCCCCCCCTCCCCTCCCCCAACACGGTTCCTTAACATAAATCTCTCCCACACAGACCTTCTGGATACCCCGATTCCCACTGGTGGCTCTGTGTTGGGTTTAGATCTCGGCACCCATACTGGGCTACCCAGTACTAATTGACATTCTCGGCGCCCTCACTGGGCGACCCACTTCTTGGGTCTTGATCTCAGAGCCCATAATGGGCAACCCTGTACCAGGTCACAACCCCTGCGCCCCTACCGGGCAACCCTTGATTTCGGTGCCCATACTGGGCAACCCTGTACCAGGTCCCACTCTCAGATCCCCTACTGGGCTATACCATCCCATTACTGGGCCTTGATCTCAGAGCCCATTATTGGGCGACCCCGTACCGGGTCACAATCTCGGAGCCCCCACTGGGCACCCCACTACTAGAGTCTCGATCTCGGAGCCCCTATTGGGCGACCCTGTACCGGGTTACTATCTCGGAGCCCCTACTGGGCAACCCCATTACTGGGTCTTGATCTCGGAGCCCATATTGGGCGACCCCGTACCGTATCTCGGAGCCCTATTGGGCAACCCCATTACCAGGTCTTGCTCTCGGAGCTCATATTGGGCGACCCCGTACCGGAACACTATCTCGGAGCCCCTACTGGGCAACCCCATTACTGGATCTTGATCTCGGAGCCCCTACTGGGCGACCCTGAACCATGTCACCATCTCGGAACCCCTACTGGGCCGACCCAATACCGGGTTACTATCTCCGGGTCCTACTGGGCAACCTCATACCAGGTCCCTCTCTCCAAGCCCCTCTACTGGGCAACCCCACTAGTCCCTCTCTCACAGCCCCTCTACCGGGCAACCTCACTACTGAGTCTTGATCACCAGATACCGCGTGCCTTGTTCACTCTCTGGGATACTCACTAGCCCCCAGTGTTCTGCTGGTTCCTTCCCCCCACTGCCTGTGAGTCACACCCACGCATCATGGCTGGGTGGTAAAGGCCTCTGGTGAGTTAGAACCAGCCTTGACTGGGCTGCTTCCCTCCTTTGCTAACCCTTATGACCTCCCTCCTTTCCTAGCCCTTACCTTGACCTCCCCCCTTCTACCCAAATTTGTCCCCAACTTCTTGGTTGGCTTTGTCTTGTATCGCTCTGTCCACCACTTTGCGCACCAACGACGTCAGGCTGGCCAACGCGTCCCCAGCATTGCTGCTTCTCCTAATAGGGGACCTCTCACGGTAATCCGGCACCACCGCTGGCTCTTGGTCTTCATGACCCGCGGATGCAGACAGATTATCCCCGTCGCTCATGCTTTGTCCTGTCTTACTCAGAGTGTCTTTGTGCCACGTGGCTTCTCATGTGACTCCACCCACTCTTGGTGCCCTCTGTCTTTTGCAACCCATCATACGTCCCTTTACCGAACCCCTTTTTCCCGGCCTTCCGGCTCCGGGGATGCGGGTCTCCGGCTCCTGGTTAACCTAGGTCAGCATCTTGTGACCCTCGTATACCACAATCTGCAAGTCACAATTAAATCAATTCAATAGCAGCTATTCATTACTTTCAATTCGCATAAAAAAACTTACGGTCGGTGGGGTTGCACGTCATTTAGAATCCTTTGCAATACGACCGCCAGTGGAGTCTATCCAGCTATGGCAACAGGGGCAACCACTGTGGTGTCCCTACGCGGAAGGAATCCTGCAGACCTCAAAGTGGCAGAATTGAAACTATGGCTTCAGGAAAGAAAAAAGTCCACTAAGGGGGAAAAGGCTGACCTTGTTGCGAGGTATTGATGTATTATAATTTAGCTTGCTATAATGTAGTAAGCAAAGTAATAGCTAGCTAAAATTTGTAGCTACCAAGATGAGAGCAGAGCAATTAGTTAAACATTTAGCTATAGCTAGCATGATATAGAGTTATTGTTCTGTGAACATAGCTGGAAAACTGGTGGTTATATTGCTGTATTTTAAACTAGCTTACATTAGTAATGCATTGTTTGCATACATGATATAATTTATTGCTGCATTTCTGTTTGTTGTAGAGTGGCTGCATATATTAGAGAGGGTTTAGATCAACAGCCATCTTGCAGTTCTACACCAAGTACAGTTACAGACATGCCACTTTATAATATTCCAACGGATGGTTGGAAAGATATCAAGTGTATTGAGAGTAAATTTAAGTTGAACTTTAACAATAGTCATATAGTGACCTACTTCGTAAATCGATCTGTACATGATGGGCTTCCTGCAGATGATTTCAAGGCTATTAATAAGTCTGCTGAATATCTGTTTCACTGTGGACATGTCCAATCTATTCAATATTGCATATCCATGAACATGATTTATATTAAATGTATTTGTCTGCCAGAAATGAGAAAGGACCAAGTATACAACATCTATATTGGACTTAAGGGGAATTCTAGTGATATTTTGTATGCTGCTTGCATAGGCTCCAATTTTTTGAAAACCAGTTCCAGGACATTGGCCACACCCCCTGTCCACGCCCAAATCATTGCTAACCACACCCAAATCACACCCATCAAAACCACACCCATCAAATTCATGTAAAAGCATAACAATTAAAATTAGTAGTTACTCTTTGTTGAGTGACATTATGGTAGCTTTCTTGCACTTCTTAAGAAGTTATTCGCTGAAAGAAGAATCATGGCAGCATTCCACACCACTGTTGAACTTGAGAGTCATAAGAGAGATGATAGTGCCATTTACTCAAAGAATAAGAAGGCACCAGATCAAGCAAACACTACTGTAACTGAGGTGCACTCTGACTCAGAACTTGCAGTAGCTACCAGCTGCTTTTTTGCTGCTGATAATGTATTTTTATAAGGATGCTGACTGTGCATGCATGTACTGTATCTACTGCAATATCAACAAGTCTACAGTACAGATCTAGTAGGTTTTCATAGCTACCCAGCATAATAGCACATAAAACTCTACCACTCAACTCCTGCATCCAGGACAAATGGCAGGTGAATCCAGGACACAGGACAATGTCAACAAATCCAGGACTGTCCTGGACATTCCAGGACAGTTGGAGCCTATGTGCTTGTGGATGTCCTGCAGGCAAGGGCCCTAAAGGTAGCTGTAAGCATATTTCAGCTTTAACTTATGGTATATCTGATTTTTGTAAAGTTTTTGAGCGATCAGATTCCAGTACATGTACAGATGTTTTGCAGACATGGAACAGGCCAAGAGCTAAAATAGTTACTCCTATTCCCGTTGACGAATTGGGATCTAGAAGAAGAGAATTGACTAAGTCATCCAGAAAAGCTCACGTTTTGTTTGATCCTCGTCCAATATCATTAAGGCAGAAGAGCTCTTTGTCATTAGAAAAATTGCGTTGCGATTTACTAGTTTTACCCAAAGAAAGTGCATTTACCACTCTCCTGTTACCACCTGTGGAAAGAATTCAACATGACCACTGCTACACTAATGTGACCATTGAAGATGAACCATCTGAAAGCATACCAAATAGAGGTTTACTGAAAATTTGCCCTTATTCTGAACAAGAATTACACCTTAGAAGTGAGAGTATCATTGAAAAACTTACCTTGACTGAAGCACAAATTGAAGAGTTACAGAAAAATACCAAATCTCAATAAAAAACCCACTTTGGTTTGAGGCAAGAAAAAATAGAATTACTGGTTCAAAATGTGGCCGCATTTTGGTACAAAAGGAGCAAAGCATTTCACTATTACAAAATTGCCTGTATCCTAAACCATTTATATTTGTACCTAAACCAATTCAGTGGGGTAGAAAACATGAATATGATGCATGTCGTGAATACACAAAGTACATGAATGCTAATGGCCATAGTGGATTAACTGCACATAGGTGTGACTTTTTTGTTCATTCACTGAAAGGATGGCTTGGTGCATCACCAGATGCTTGGATTATATGACCCCTCTAGTACTCATCCTGATGGCATAGCTGAGTTTAAATGCCCATATTCTAAGGCAGACATAGATCCTCATGAAGCCTGTGAAGATCAGTCTTTTTATTGTTCCCTTATCAACAATAAATTGCACTTAAAGAGGGAACATTCATATTACTGTAGCTACGAGCGCTAACAACGTCGATAATCAAAATGTTTATCAAAGGTAAAATCGTTATATTATTTCGAGGACAAGTATGACACATGGACACTGACTATGAGAGTCAAGAATCACGTGACTAATGAGTGAGTGAGGAGCGACGTATTGACAATAACGTAATGAATGATAATTATAATGATGCGAGTTCAAAGTTCGGTAGCTCCACTACAGTACTCCCCTCTCAGTGTTCACGACACATAGGAAGAGAGATGCTTTGGCCAATGGACCTGACTTCCTGAGCGAGTGACACGTTCGATTGGAGAATTGACGGTGTGCAAAAGTCGTTCCGGAATGTCGTCCAGATGGGCAGGTTTAAGGCGATCTACGGAAATGGTGTCCTGTCGACCATTGACCTTTATTGTGAAATGTTTGTCGGTGCGAGAAACTACTGGGTACGGTCCATTGTACGGAGGTTGGAGAGGTTTGCGAACAGCATCTTGCCTAATGAAGACATGAGTTGTGGTTGCCAAGTCCTGACTGTTGCTATGAGCTGGGCGAGGGGGCAATGGGCGGATTTGCTGCATGTGTGATTTCAACTGATGTACAAAATTTGAAGGATCATCGAGGACTGTATTGGAAGGAGGACTGAAAAATTCACCTGGAAATCGAAGGGACGTGCCGTATACCATTTCTGCAGCTGTAGCAGATATATTCTCCTTGAAGGCAGTCCGAATTCCAAGCAACACGAGTGGAAGTGCATCTACCCAATGTGCAGGGTCAGTCTGTGTCTTCAATGCTGCTTTGAGTTGGCGATGAAAGCGCTCAACCATACTGTTAGCTTGTGGGTGGTAGGCAGTAGTGCGAGCTCGTTTCGTGCCAAGCAGTGACATCAAGGAACCCCACAAGTTCGATTCAAATTGACGTCCACGATTCAAAATTATGGTAGAAGGTACTCCATAACGTGAAATCCATCCACTAATAAGCCACAGATTCAGCAGTGATGGAAGTGGTGGGAATGGCTTCTGGCCATCTGGTGAACCAGTCGACACAAGTTAATAGGTAAGTGAAGCCTCGTGACGGCGGAAGTGGTCCAACTAGGTCGATGTGTACAACATCAAAGTGGGCAGTGGCAGACAGAAATGAAGACAGTGGAGCACTTGAATGCCTGTGGACTTTTGCATGCTGACACTGGACACATGAGCGAGTCCATCTTCGAACATCTGCGTTGATGCCAGGCCACACATAGCGAGCAGTGATGAGACGTTGTGTTGCCCGAATACCTGGGTGGGACAAACCATGCAGTGAGTCGAATACAGTTCATCTCCACTGGAGGGGCACTAGGGGTCACTGTGTACCAGTAGAAGTATTGCAGAGAAGATGTATGTCGGTGGGAGGGAGTGGAATTGCTTCAACAACTAAGGGAGATGAAGGAGAAGATTGCAATGCTCAAATCTGCGTATCTGTCACTTGTGTTTGAGCCATGGCTGCATTGTCCACTATAGGAGGTTGTCCTGAAAGTACTGCATTCATCTCGATGCGTGAGAGAGCATCTGCCACAACGTTCTGTGATCCTCGAATGTGATGAATGGCTGAGGTGAACTGATAGATGTAATCCAACTGACGAGCTTGTCGTGGAGAATGGCGATCAAGACATGTGTGGAGAGCATGTGTCAATGGCTTATGATCCGTCCACACGTGAAAGTGACGACCTTCAAGGAAATGTCGAAAATGACGGATTGCGAGGTAGATAGCCAGTAGTTCCCTGTCGAAGGTACTATACCGCGTTTCAGCCGGTTTCATCTTTTTCGAAAAGAACGAGATAGGATGCCAGGTACCGTTACTGTATTGTTGCAGCACAGCGCCTACAGCCAAATCGGAAGCATCCGTCATCACAGAGGTAGGAGCATCAGGTCTCGGATAGGAGAGGAGGGTTGCATTTGCCAGAGCATCATTGAAGGCAGCAATTGCGTCCTCCGACCAGTTGAGAGTAGCAGAAGTCGATTTGCGGTTGGGAAGAAGTTCATGGAGAGGGTGCATAAGTTCAGCACCATGGGGTAGGAACCTGTGATAAAAATTCACGAGACCCATGAACTGCCGTAGCTGTTGATCAGACTTGGGTAGTGGGAAATCGTGAATGACCCGGACCTTATTGAGCAAAGGAGAGATGCCATGTTGATTAATGCAGTGGCCAAGAAAACTAATTTCTGAGGCACCAAAAACGCACTTGTTGGGGTTGATGACCACACCATGTGAAGAGAGGCGTGCGAGTATGCTGCGCAAGTGATGAAGGTGCTCCTCCGGTGTGGCGCTGACGATGAGAACATCATCCACGTATGCGTAGCTGAAGTCCAGCCCCGAAGAACGTTGTCGATAAATCTCTGGAAAGTCTGGGCGGAGTTCCGCAAACCAAATGGCATTCGTACAAACTCAAACAAGCCAAATGGAGTAGTGATGGCTGTTTTCTGTATGTCATCTAGTTCCACCGGGATCTGATGATAGGCACGTACCAAGTCCAGTTTAGTGAAAACGGTAGCACCATGAAGTGACGCTAAAAAATCATGTATGGGGGATAGGGTAACGATCAGGAACTGTTATTCTATTAAGAGCACGGTAGTCTCCGCAAGGGCGCCAGTCACCAGTGTTCTTCTTGGGCACCATATGCAACGGAGATGCCCAGGTGCTAGAGGAAGGACGTATGATTCCTAATTCCATCATGTGCTGGAATTCCTGCTTGACTGCACGTAGACGGTCTGGGGCCATTCTTCTTGGTCGAGAAGAAACTGGAGGTAGTGAGGTGGCTTAGTGAAATTATTGTTACCGGGTGGGTAAAAGCACCAAATTTTGTACATGAGTTCCTTAAAACATACTTAATAATGTTAACCTAGGAGCCATCGAAAAAATTTTATCATTCTCATGGAACAGCAAAATATGTGCTATTTAAAGGCGTTTACACCCACCCATTTAATTAAAACACTGTATGACAACAACGGAACCTATCAACAGATAATTATTATACAACAAACAGTTTCATGATTGATTCTGAGATATTTTATAGTGTTTGATTACATTTGCATTTACAAAGGGGTGAACATATCAAGTTTGCTCTTCCACACTTGCAGTTTTTACAGTCTCCTCTGCAGGAACATCTTATTAGTTCATGGCAGACTTTTGAAACTTCTGGAACTGTCATCCAGACTGGTACCCACAATGTAGCTGTTTCATCCTTGGTCCAGGCAAAGTCTAGTGGAGAAGGAAGTTCAGGGTTTGCTTCAGTGCAGGTTGTCCAAATTCCTGCTTGGAATATAGCACGCTGAACATGCTGTAATAGGGCATTTGTGGTCGGTGGTATCCGATCCATGGCTTGATTCTTGTGGCAAAATAAGTCTTCTCTTGCCTCGTCCACAGAACTCAGGGAACTAGTTTTGTCATAAAGAATACTGTAAACCTTTCAATTCGGTGAAAATGAATGGAGCCATCCGATAATTGTTGAAATGGATGGCTTGCTAAAAACACAAATGTCTCGGGAACTTCTTCATATGTTTGCCAGGTTTGCCATGCAGATTTTTTTCCTTTTCCTCTGAATGATGATGTGGTATCACAACCTGTTAGTGAATGAAAAACTGGCAACGCTTGTGCTTTCATTTCACCGAGGCTGGCACAAATGTAATTGATACTGTAAACTTTAAAAAACTTTCCCTTTCCAAAAAGCTACTCAAATATCTGCTAGTGGATAAGTCATAGCTATCTTATAATATGCTCCAGCAAGAATGATGATGACATCTGTATCTACAGTTCGCACTTCAATTCTCTTCATGCCCTGTTGCAAAGCATGCACAATGTGCACAACAATTCTGGTGTCGGCTTCCTCGTGGTTGCATTCTAACATGTTAGGAATACCAGATCCCACCGACACAACTGATTCTCCTGAAGTTATGTACACAGCCTTGCCTGGTTGAAAGGTAAACTCGGCAACTTTGGATGTGATGAAAGCAAACAATTCCTTTTTATTATCAGAGTCACGAAGGAAATCCATCCACTTTCCAGGGAGTTTGGTTTGACCTGACACCTTCCTGCGAATTCCCTTCCCTCTCTTCTCACGTGTAGATTCCTTCAGGCTGTCAGGCGCATATGTGTCCCACACAATGTCTACTCTTGTGGTTCTTTCAAGCTGCTTCTTAACATAAGGAATGAACACTTTATCTGTGTATTCGGCAAAAGTACTGACAGTTTCAGTGGGTAGAAGGTGCACTATTACAGCTCCATCCAGTACCAAACAATCATATATAGATGGGGGATCAGGTGGGTCTGATAACTCAAAACAATGCAGAAGATCTGATTTCGTATTTGGCAAGTGCAATTTCCCAAACTCAGAAAGTGAGGGTGGAAACTTCTGTATCTCATGGCCAAAAAATTCCTTCAAATCTCCCTCACGACTTTGCATAGCAATGTAAAGCTGCCCAAAGAGTGCCACATTATTCTGGAGTACTTTGATCTTCTTCCCCTGCTTAGTTGTGGTCTTTAAGTGAGGTCGCTTAAATAAAGCTAGGGAATTCCTTTTTATTGGCTCATGTATAGATACTGAACAATCCTCAAGGACTTTCTTAACATAGGCTTCATACTGCTTAATGCCTGTTTCTTCCAAGACAAACAGGTCATGTGCTACAGATTCATCTACGCAGTTGCGACTGTCCAGCTTTACCAGTTCCGGAAAGTCATCTGAAAATGGATTGCCCATTTTCTTTATTGTTTCAATGAGGCTGTTAACCTGTTTTTGAAATCTGATCTGAGTAGACAAACCTTGTTCATGATTTCGAAAACTTCTTGGATGGTCTGAATCTACATCTGGTAGGTACATATCCACAAACTCCCTCAGCAATCTCGCCTTCTCTGGACCTGACACCATCCAGCGTTGAAAGGCAGTAGGGTTTTCTGTGAGTCCAACACAACCCCCAGAACCCTTCACATGAGCATTTTCCTGCTCATGAGCCTGGTCGATTGGAATGGCAGAGAACTTGTTGCAGGTTTTGGAAAGAACCCAATGACACTGCTGCTCAAATTCAACTCTCACAGAATGAGGTAGAAATTTGATGTCCTTGACATGAACAGGCAACCACTTCGAATAGTTCACGTGATCTCTAAAGCAAAGAATAAGGGTGCCAGCTTTTCTAAGACCTCAATATACAGAGGAAAGTTATTTTCCCTATGAGCCCGGACAAACATCATTATAAGCATTTCATATTTCATCACAAGATCCCAAAATAGAAAGGTAGGGCTCCGCCTTAACATTTCTTTCCTCCACTCTACCTCAGATACTGAACTTCCTGACTGCAAATATGCTTCTTTTTGTAGCTTATGGAGAGCCAACAAGGTGACTTGATGAGCATAGTCCGTGTGAGATGCACCACCCTCAAAAATGAGTCAGCAGTACCCGAAGAAGCCACTTCTGACTCTGTTAAAGCTGAGGTCCAACCAGAATCTTCCAACATGTCTCCCAGTGTGTTCCAAAGGGCCATTTCAATATGCAAGCCTCCGAGCATGACAACATGCACAGACTCACCATAGAGAGAGCTGGCCACTTCCACTGTACTAACTTTGCTAGGGCAAACAGTGGCTGATCAAAGGTAGTAACTGGAATTTGGCCAGGGTTAACATGTTCAATTGCTAGTCTCTGCACATCCATGCCATGTTTTATCATCGCTGGAGTAGCAGCCTTTTCATAAAATAGAGGCAACAGTGCACATATTACAGGTGGATCTTCAGTTTGGAGTTGCTTTGATGCATGGTATGCAGCCCACACTATGTCATCAGCATTACTGAGGTTGTCTTTAGTCAGAAGATTAAGTGCATGTTGAATCCACTTTTCTTCGTTGGAGTTTTCCTCACTCAGACAACTTCTAAGGGTAAAATCACTATTTTGGTTCTTTGGCACACAAATAGTAGCTGGTGCTAGAGCTACTGCTGGAACAACAGAATATCCTTCCAGCAGACAGTGCTGTTTAGTTTTTGGGGGTAATACAATAGGATTTCTAGTTTCACCAGGATTTGCTTTAGTCGGAAACTGAAAAAGATTAATACCACAACCATGGAACGCACCGACAGCAGTTGTAGAACTAGGGTTGTGATCTATATTGTCAAGAGCCCCTACAGTGAACAACCCATTGCGAAGGCCAGCAGGAACTACTACACCATCTTCTTCAAACCGCTCACAAACTGAAGCTGTAATCCATTCCTCAAGTTCAATAACCCGGTCATTTAAGATGCTGAATCCCATTTTATAGAACTTGTATTTGTGTGCTAAAATTGATTGTCTTTTGTTTTTGTAGGTGAGAGCTTGTTGTCAAGAATTCAAGGTAATTCAGATGGTCAAAGTAACTTCAATTTGATACTACAGAAGTTATCAATACTCAAGAGTGAGGTAAGTAGTAATTCCATATTTGTTGGCTAAAATTACAAATAATAACACTGGTTTATTTTTTATCGTAGCTAAGAGCTTGTTCAAGAGTTACTGGTGATTGAGATTATCAGAATGGTTTGATACTACAAAAGTTACCATTAATCAGGTAAGAGAGTGATTTTGTATTTGTTTGCTGAAATAAAAGGTCATAACTGCTATTATAGTGTTTGCATGAACTAAGCTAAAACATAGTAACAATACTTAATTTTATGTTACCTAACTATCAGGCTCGCTCGCCATTTGTGTTCAAGCACACCACTAGTTTACATATATGTGTGGAAGTACGTATGTCATTTAATACGTTGACCCTCACGTATTTTGGGGAACGTGACAGGTAATTAATCCTGACTAAAAAACGTGTGTAATCGGTGAAGTAAGGCGGCTTAAGGTTTAAAATGGAAGTGAAGAGAAGGCAAAAAGGTGAGTGATTAATTGTAACTAAAAAGCGGATAGAATCGAGGAATAAAAGCAGGCTTTAGTTTCCAAAATGAAGGCGAGTACAAAATAGGATATTAAAGTTTGTTAAAGTAGGACAGAAATTCAGAAGCAGGAGAGATGGACAAAGGAAAAGGGGACTCCATGACTCAAGAAGAAGAGATGAAGAAAGGAAAGGTGCGGTATGAGAAAAGCTCAGATAGTTCAGTACAAAGAGAGCAAGAGAGGGAGACTTATGTAACATTAACCAATGGTAGAGAATGGTAACTGAGCAAGATGACTTGTGCTACTTCAACTTTGCAATATGTCAAGCGCCACTATATGTGGTGGGGTACTTGCTAGTTTAAACTAACATTTTTGCATGTTTGTACTAAACTCATTAGTATATTTTCACTCATCCTGGAAAAATTAAAGTATTTACAGGCCTTATTGATGACAACAGAAATTTGATCTTTAAGTTTAGGGAAGGCTTCTTTCTTCTATCCCCTACTCTCACACCACTCATCTATCCCCTACTCTTACACCACTCATCTATCCCCTACTCTCACACCACTCATCTACGAGCATTACCAAAAAAGTTGTATCAATCATTATTTTTCAACTATGATAGCTACATTTTTTTAAATATTTTATAAAACTTTTCAAGTACAAAAAAAAATATTGTAAGGTGTACTGCTATAAAAATTGAGTCTTATTTATAGACAAAATAAAGTTCTCAGCAGATATATACAAAGTATCTTTAGTTACTAGTGCAAAGTTCTTCAAGTCTAATTATTGGTTCTTTCAGTTTGCAAAAGCTAGCCGCCTTATCTTGTTAAATCTTGATCTGTTGTCCCTGTGAATATGAATTGAGTTAAGCAATAATACGTTTGCACTATTGTGATCTATGATCACATTAATGTATTAGCCACAGTGAAAGGAGTGAGATCAGTAGATATTCTCTACATTCTATCAACATTTAATTTATGGTCCTAGAGTATTCAATGAAATATACAGTAATACTCTAAAGATTTGAGTTTATCAAAAAGCAATAAACAGTCTCTCATTTGAACAATATCAAATCAATTAAGCCTATTTAATAATACAAACCTATAGTCATATGCTAACCAAACCTATTGTGATAGGAAAACTATAGTGATAGGATGTAATGTTGCAAGAACAAACTGTCACAGTCAATGGTCCATTTGCTTGAATTTAATGTGAAAGATTTGAACAAGAAAAGATTTTGAAGTTACCTTCTGGTAGCATCCACTAGCACTGCAGAAGAACCTTTGAGAATACGATTACAAGATCTATAATTTCTCGCTGCAACCAAAAGATCAGTGTCACTGATGAGATCAGTTTTTCTTGGACCCAAGCATGTACTTCTAAAGCATATCCGACGCTCAACATGCACATGTAAACTTCTACTGGGTGCAGGTGTCACTTGTTCACCATAACCATCACTGGGCTCCTGCAGAGGTTCTTCTTTGTCTACTAACTTCCTTATGGCCAAATTTAAGTTCTTAATGAAACTCTTCTCTCTTGGTGTTGGCATAAATCTCTAAAAAATGTGTAAAACATATTGGTACATTACATGCAACTTCCTTTATAGAAGCATAGTGTATTGAGTTTAGTAGACGTTCACTTGTCCTATTTGGTAATAAATACAATCTTACCGAAATATCAACTAGATAGTTCCGGAAGCAGGCGTGGCTGCTGACTGTGCTTCTGAAAAAGTAAGAATACCTATTGGATAAGTAAGATGTTCTCTTGGTGGGAACCTTCAAAATACCAGGTCCCTGGAGCTGATTAGGTATTCGAGGTCTGCTAGCAGTATACAATTTAGATGAAATATATTCTGTAGCTGGAATATAGCTACTGTATCTTTGTACACTACCATTCATGGAATGCACAGACATAGTGCTGATACGCGATATACTGAGCCTACAAAACAAAGTACAGTCTGCTAAGTTTGGCTTTCTAAATAATATGTAATATATTATACATGATATACTTTAATTGACTCTGCACCTCTCGATGTAGTCCTTATTTATAGAACATATGTATTGCCGGATTGGTTATTATTACCTTCTTGTGACATTGTTATTTTGATTGTTTACAATACTAATAGTAGTCAACCGTGAATGAAATATGAAGACTGCTCGGTGTCCATATGGGATTCGAATTGGTTCATGAGTTGTAGTCTGCAAATCACATCCAATAATAAAATAATGTTCAATGTGATGAAATGCTACCACAAAATTAACAAGTTATTTTTGCTTTAATACTTATGTTGAAATCATTGAACTATCGTTACCATTTAAAGCACACCATTACATAATCCTCACCATACCACCAAGCACTCTATAACATACTAACATATGGACTTGATTATTTATGCACGCATGCTTAATACCCACAGACCTCACTCTAATATAGTGTACTATTACGACACTTCTTAAATTCAGTTCTGATTCATGTAAGAAAAACTGTATTGGAAGTGTTTTGGTGGCAGTGCCTACCTGTCTCCATACCACCACATTCAGGGAGAGATCAAGTGAACTGGCTAGCCATTATGAATACAAACTTAGATGCAGATTTACCGGGCAGTCATTTGAAGTGGATCTTTGGCCATATCTTCTTTGTAAGCAATACAGAGAATGTGTGGGTCGTGGGGAAGGAGAGAAGCACTGTGCAGTTGCATAAAATCCTGCATATCTTCTTCTACAGTTGCTACGAAATATTACTTGGATGGAATCTAAATTCAAGAATTAAATAGTAATAGTCTAATAATTGGTAAAACACTTTACAAGGAGTTTACTAATAATATCAATTACTTTTATAATTATTATACACATGTTGTCGTCATTCAGTTTAGATAATAATCAGTTCTTGTATGAGGCTGTGATTGAAGATAAACCTCATTCATGACTTCAATTATAGGTAGTTATTAATGCCAGTGAAAGTTTCATTTTAAGGAATTAATTAGTGTATAATCCTCACCAAAGGGAAATATTTCTCCATCAAGGTTGGACTTATCTCTTCCACAGTTCTCTGTTATGACATTACCTCGGCGTGTTTTCACTGTTACATAATCTAAGCATCTGTAAAAATTATGTGAAGAATAATTATTTTATCAAAATACATTGTATATTATACATAACAGTAGAATGTCAGTTATTGGGACTTCAGTTATCCAGAAACGTCGGTCAACCAGACACAGAGAATGGCTACAGGCAAGAGGAAAAGAGTGGTGCTAAGCATTAAGGACAAGCTGGAAGTATGCTGCTTATCAAAAAAAAAGTTAGTTGGAGGCTGCTTTTAACCATAGCAGCAGCTGTATTAGTAAAACATGTACATTGGCTTACCCCCAACACTGACTTAGGTCAACCTCTCCGACAGAGTTACAGAGTTCAGTTATCCAGAATATTCACTTATCTGGACACCCTCCGGTCCCATTGTGTCCTGATAACTGACATTCTACTGTACTTGATCACAAATTTTCTTGTCCTAACAGCCAACAGTATGTTAATTGAAACTTAACCCTATGTTGCAACTTCTTGCCAAAGTCCTCATCAGGGGTTAACTGAGGACTTCAGCAAGAAGTCAAAACATAGTGTTAAGTTTTAATTAACGTAATATATTTGCTTTTAAAAAAATTGCCATTATTATAGTTTTTTCAGCCAAGAGTGACTGAATTACATTGCATACATTAGCATACAATATGGAGAGATATTTCATAAGCATGTGAAGTATTTTTATGGGGCCAAAGACAAGTAAAATACAAGCATAAGAGTAAAATGTCACTCATGCATTGAATGACGAGTGTATTATATTTTGGATACTTTCAAAACAGTTCACAGTCAGAGGTAAGTCCACCCTGTTTCTAAATTTCAACTGCAGAATTGCGCATGGGTACATTTGAGCATTTAGTATGCATCGTTTAATATGGCAAAATATTGGACAAACATGAGCGAGTGAAGCTAGCAAGACTCTGTCAGGGGTAACATGAAAGAAAAATTAGGGATATTTTTGTTTGTTTGTGTATAATTTGTGGATATATGCATGTCATTTTGTACTTGGACCGAGTTTGCCCAGTGGTTGACACCTTCCATACTCCTGTTAAGTTGTCTCTGATATGATCTGAATGTTGTGGTATGCAATTAATACAACTTAATAGACCTCATTTCTGTGGTAGGTTATAGCCATAATGTCTTACACTACAGTACTTTTCTTACTTGAAGACCCATTGTCCAATAGTCAAGTAACAAAAAGAGTGCCTCATTTTGGTAATTCTGGTGAACATGAGTGTAAGTGTTTTGTGTTACAGCCTCAGTTTGGCTAAAGAATAACACAAAATATCTAACTATCATTAACTTTCGATTAATTTATTAGCAGCCTTTTTAACACAGACTTTAGACTTCCCACAACAGAAAGCAAGTCAGATTATTAGGCTCAAATCTGAGCAATATTTGCTTTAGAAATGCTTTTTTAGCGACAATGAAAGTGAGACTTGTATGCTTATGATGGCATTGAAAACCCTATATTACTCACATTGTTTTTAAAAAATCGATCTCTGCAGTTTTTTTGTATCTCAGTGCTTTTTGTCAGGAATCATTAGCTATGGCTTACACTGTAAACCAAAAGGTGTGTAGTTCACATAAGGATGAATCACTTGTAACTGTATTCACACCAAAATATGGTGTGATGTGCACACCTCATCGTTTTGGTGTGAAGTACACACCAATATCAGTGCAATTCACACCAAATTAAATGTGAATTCAACCCATAAACTGTGAATCATACTTACTAATGGATGATCTGCTTCAGCACAAATGGTGAGCGAGCTAGCCTAGCTTTAAAGTGATCACTAATTATGTAATCCATGTGTTCGCCAATTACATATACACACATTCAAATACACATACATATATCAATACATGCATGCATACATATATACATACATGCATGCATGCATTAATACACATACATACATACTTATATACATGTATGTACGGACATACATACATACACACATACATACATACATACATACATACATACATATACTAGTGATGTGCTCTAATAGCACAAAATAGCGAAGCGAGCGATGCATGTTCCCTGTAATTGCAGCTATTCCATGCATGCTCGGTGTGGCTACAAAATACTGTCAGATTCTTTACTTTGCTACCTGTTTCTGTTTCGTTTTAACTCTCCTCCTACTTGCCCTGTCTTTTTCATTTCTTATCGCTCTCCCTACTAATTTTTCTTCAGGAGTTTCTAACGCCCTCAAAGCTCTTGACCGAGCGTTTCTAACGTTTTGTCTACTGGGCATCGCTACTTCGTACGGCGGGTAAACAAAATAAAATGTTGCTAAGAAGGTTACCCGGCCCGCGCAAGCGCGTAGGAGAAAAGGTACACACGTACGCCCATGCAAGAACAAAAACAATTTCAAGACCTAAATATATATTTATAGCCCGTTACCCGAGCGACCGCGCTTGTCGTTAAGAACTATAAATCTGATACAGTCTGGTATGCCCGTAAGAAAATGTATTAGCGGGGAAAAGTCTGATATAGTTCTTAGCAACCATAATTATGGTGGAAGGCAGATCAAAGCAAAATGGAATAATGAAGAGTTTGGGTACTTTAATACAATTACTAAGATAGCTAACGCTATACTTTGCTCGTTGTTTATGTTTGGGCTATAAAATAGTTATAAACCAAAATCATTAGGTTTGTATTTCGATTTATAAATCGCATACAAACCTCAATTTTGGTTTATAACTATAACATATATATCGAGAACTCGTTAGAGAGTCAGCTCCGCTCGCTTCGCTCGCTTCACTGAATTTTACATACATACTATATACATCCATAATATACATGCATGCATATATGCATACATGCATACGTAATAGTTATGCCATGGCCAAGGAGGGGTTATGGAATATAACCGTCCAGATCCTGAGGGAGAAGCCCAGGGATAAGGGCGGTGATATTCCATAACCCGGATGTTGCCATGGCACAACTGTTTTATACCATTAGTTGCTGCTACTACTACTCTCTCATATCCACCTATATGGGACCAGCCCTACCACATATAACTCTCCTGCCGCTCTCATACCACAGGAATTTACCACAGCTAGCTGCTTTACTGCTTACTGCAGAGCAGCCCAGGTAGAGTTAGATCTGGAGATAACAGCTGGCAGCTACAATGCTAAAGTAAACTTGCTAAAGTAAACTTGCTAAAGTAAACTTTCTGGCGTGCTTCAATTGAATTTTAATTGAATTTTAATTTTGGGCCAGAAACAAGGAAGAATTCGCTTGACACACCTTGACACACCGGGAAAATATCATAGCCCCAGGAAAAATGAAAAATCACCGGGAAAATATCACTTTTAATCCATGGGTGTTACCTCAGCAACCATGGTATAAATATATATATACATACACACATACACACATACATGCATAGATACATACATACATACATACATACATATAATTGATCTAATGAATTAAAACACTCACTTGTATCTCTTAGCTCCTCTATCAAAACACTTTGATCTTTCTAAATTCATAGAATGCATTTGGAAATATATGTATTGTCCAGAAGAACAAATAACATTGTATTTAACAAGCATTCGATTGTAATAGCTGAAATGAGCAAAAATAAAAGAATAGCAAATAACATCATAAATATAGTAGTAATATGCTTAGAGCTAATGACTTGCTTTCTTGGGCGGTTGTAGTTTATGCCTGGGGAGAAGAGACAGAAGATAGATCCTTTCATAGGAATAGGTGTAACCCTGTGACCACGCTTGAGTGTTTCACATTGACTAGTACTGCATGTGGTGAAGTACACACCCTGTTGGCTGGATGAATCAATCAAGAATGTACAATGAAAATTGCATCTGCTATTATAAGAGTAATTGAAATAATTATAGTTCTGGCAGGTGTGTGAAATTACGTATATATTTTAGTTTCTCCTTTCATTCTTTATTCTATCCTAATGTTAGCTATGTTTTTGAAATCAATATAATCTGTTGCATAAAAATTTAATTTGCAGGGTTGCTGTTTCTAGCTTAATAAAAAATGAAGTGATTTTGAAAATCTATGGGTTACAGGATTAGTTATATTTATACAAAACTGTTGATTTAATTTCGTACATAAAAACTTACAACTCTCACTTCCCGTTTTCCAAATAATTAAATAAAGAATGTGGTTATAGCTAAAAACATACTTTTTTCCCGGCTTTGCAGTATTATTTTGATGTCTGTAGGTACAAGTACAACTCTCAAGTCTTCGCCTTGAACAAGTATGACTTGTAGAAATGAAGCTTGCACTAAACAGAAAAATACATAGCATGCACATGTTAGTCTTCAGCACAAATACACATATATAGTCATCAGATCACATGTCTAGTCCTGCCATTAATTGAGCCCTTTATTATACTAATTAAGCACTCTCTGGTAAAGTTGAACTTGTTATTGAAGACTAGCTTGTGCCAAGTACCCATTAATGTGTACACTCACGTCTACCAATTGTTTCCATATTACTTAAATAATATTAAAGAGATGCATATAGGGAGAATCAGTAGAAGTCGTACAACACACCAGATGTCTAGCCAGATAATTTGCTTGTAATATACTTATGATGCAATTTTATTTTCTAAGCTTCTAATCCATTTAATGCCAAAAATAATTCCCTTAGATACTCACTATTTTACAACCACATACCACATAAAGCCATACAAGCATTTTTTTTAGTTTGAACTTCTAAATAATTACATTTAACCATTTACACTGCTGCAAAGACAGTTTGGCTTCTTATACGGAGACAAAGTGTCAAGTTTGATAGTTATAACTTCAAAATATATCATTGTAACTTAATTTAATGAAATGAAATAATAAAATCTTAAATTTTTCCACTTTGCTAGACACACAAGCAGTCCACTTTTATCATTGCTTATAGTTCATTGGATTAAACTAACTATCAAGACCTTAGCCATGCCTACTAGTTCAAAATCGTCCTTCTTACTACTAACTCCAGTATTAGACCTCAGATACTACTTCACTTGTATTGATCTAGAGTCTCACAAGCCAGACTCTTTCCAGTGCTGTGGTTTGGTAAAGGGTCTGGCCCCCGCGAGACTAGTACTGAGCCATCATATTTGTTACTACAAAATAAAATTTGAGCCTCACAATAAAGTTTGGAGGTGGTCCAAAATGAATAGCTGGCTATTTATTTATTAATTATAAAATCGTTAGTCTGTATCATTTAGTGTGACTAATTAAAAACTATGCAATAAACATTCAAATGACCATAGTTATATTATAGCAATTTTCCCCAAAAAGCTAATTATATACATGTATGTGGCATATTACATTAGTACAATTAGACTCTGTACAAGTTATTATAGTGGTCCATTAATGATGAGGTTTAGCAATTTAATTGGTTTAATTGTGACTTGCAGATTGTGGTATGTACACTATAGATGCTATGCTGGCAAAATTCGTTCGTCCATTTCTTGATACTTTTCTTATTACTCTAACTTTAGGTAGCTACTGCACCTTATCAGTAATAACTCACCAATACAGAAAAAGCATGAAGAAAAGGAGTCCCTTAGTCTTCCCCATTTTTATAATTCTTGGCTACAAAAGACTGAAGAGAACGCTGAAAATTTTTCAAACCCATCAAACAGGAAATGATGCACTAGCAATGGAGAAAGTTATATGGCTGCTGAAACAAATTGATCTAGGCATATAAGGTAAGTTCCTATAACTCAAGACATTCACGCTTGTCAAAAGAGAGCACTAAGTGTTTTGGTTCTACATAGCCACCCCTTAAGCACTATGGTTGGAGTTCTGGTGGAATAAAATATCTACCTCTTTAGCATACACCACAAGCAAACATTTGTCGTCCACACTAGAGGCTTCATATGCAATTTCTTTAGAGCTAGCTATTTATGCCAGTATGCCAACTTTCTATACTCATTTCTGTTTGTTCACCTCTTTGTCAGTCTGTCAGATTTAGTCTGTTTATGTGACTGTTAGCGTATCCATTCGTTTGCTTGTCTGACTCCGTTTGTTTGTCAGTCTCTGTCCATTTTGGTCCGTCTTGTGCGTCAACCAATCGGAGGAGATGCCCTCCCCCACACTAACCAAGAGTGGAGTTACGCTATGAGAATAATGTGATCAATTAACATTATCTTTTTTAATATACCACTAGCACGTAATCTACACCCTTTACCGTACGTCTACTTGGACCATGTTGGGCTGCGCGAGAAGCATCCACTCCTGCTGAACCTAACCATAGTCGTGGACACTGAAGATCTATTCATTGAATAGCTACCTCTGAGTTGGCAGAGGATGATATGGACAATTTGCAAGCCTCATTCTTTCTATTAATTATTTCTCATGCAAGGTAACTTATTATAGCAATAGTCACTTAGAAAAACAAAACAGTAGCTAGATGTCAATAAAAGTTTATTTTAATATGAATGGCTGCCCGTCTTCAAGCTTACTAATAGAATAAGTTGGCATTTATAAGCACATTAAAATTATAAAACTCAAGACCAAGTTGTCTGCATATGATTCTAGACTCATGGATGAAATCATATGTAAGACATATTTGAGACCAGTTTGCAGGTGACTGTCCATCAGTCAAGTATATCTGAACATTACCCGTGTACATATCATTTGTAACATTTGTTCGGAGTTATACCTATACAAATTTCAAAGCAATAGCAATCACTGGCATGTTATAGGGGTGGATTCTTTATTGCTATAGTTATGTAGTAGAAAACTAGAAGGTCAGTAGTAATTAGACTAGTGATGTGCTTGAGCACAAATGGCGAGTGAACCTAAAGCTGCAGTATTTGTATATGATTGATTTTACTTCTAATTCTCAAGCTACTAAACATAAAATTGATGTTTTTAAATTAGGTATATATTATTATGGTAAAGGGATTTCAGTGCCATAGTGACCACTCGCCGCAACCGTTTGACTTGAGAAAAAACAACAACAACAAAACAATACACGGTATTTAAACATTTTCTTTGTGATCGTTAGCTAAGTAGTGGCTGTTACACGTATGCTTTCACATAACTGGGCATACCTACATGAAACTTAACTTCGTGGCTAGTCTAGTGGACAATGCATTTTCAAGTAAATATTATTAGGCACGGCTTATAACCATGACAAATAGCGCATTGACTGACCACTGCCACTAACTCGAATAGAAACAGAACTCGAGTAAGTTATCAAGTTTTAACTGCATGGCAAAAGAATTCAAAACAGTAAACAATTCAATTTCTAGGGTGATACCGATAAGCGCTATTTTGTTACTCTATAAAAATACTATACTATTAATGTGTTTCAGTTAAAAAAAATTAGGACTTAAAAGTTTGCTTTATAGTGTCAAAACAATGTGAATATTTTGCTTATCATACTAGCTATAAACAACTGCAACAGCTGAGTGGACCTGTTCAACTCTCTTGATAACTCAAATTTCATTTTTGACCATCCATTATATTGAACCAAATTTGAACACTTTGGCATTACTACATTTACACGAAGATATGATTCTGTATAGTCAGGTACACAGAGACAAGAGCTGACTAAAGAGATTAGAAAGATTAGAAGAGAATAAAGAGACTATAAAGACTAGAAGAGACTAAAGAGACTGGAAGACACTAAAGATACTGAAGAGACTAAAGAGACTAGAAGATACTAGAAGAGACTAAAGAGACTAGAAGAGATTAAAGAGGCTAGAAGAGACTACAGAGACTAGAAGAGACTGAAGAGGCTAGAATATACTAGAAGAGACTACAGAGACTAGAAGAGACTGAAGAGACTAAAGATACTAGAAGAGACTACATAGCATAGTTGCCAACTATCCCGGTTTTGCCGGGATTATCCCGGTTTTTTTAGCCTTTCCCGGATCCCGCCCGGTTTACTTACTTGCAATAGGATTTCCTGGAATTCTTACATAAGCCCACATAACTTTGTCCAGAAATTGTTACATAAGGCCACACACCTGACCACCGCCACAACAGAGAGCTGCACAGTCAGCAAGTCTGGATAGAGTTAACCGATTAACGGCCAAATACTCGAAATCGAGTACCCGTGGTCCCCCTAACCGCCAAATACTCGATTCCATACAACAAAGGGGGTTAATAGCTATTAGCCAGCAGCTGCGCACAATAGTCTGCAAGTTAGTCTGCTTGATATCAGTGGTTGCTGTAGTGGTATGTATAGCTATCTGTACAGCATATCTACCACTATAAAACATTTTTCATATAAACTTGGTTGAAAACACTGAAATAAAGAATAAAATATTATTGTATGAAATAATATCACAACAGCAAAAGTTCATCATTTGGTACAGGTGAGTGAATCAAGAATGCCTGAAGTCTTCTCAAGGAGGTTAGTGATTATTCAGTGATATTCAGGATCCAGAGTATGGTGGAACACAAGTAGCTATAAATAGCCAGGCTATTTTTGTAGAATCCATGACATACTATCTTAATGATATTCATGATGGTTAATTAGTGGATGTGGCCTATCCCGATTTTTCATTTTAGAAAGTTGGCAACTATGACATAGGCTAGAAGAGAGTTAAGAGACTAGAAGAGACAAAAGAGATTAGGAAAGACTAAAGAGAATGGAAGACACTAAGGAGAAGAATAAAAAAGAAATCAGAAATCTCAATTTTAATTAGCAAAGTAAAGCTGAAAGGTGAACTTTGCGAGCCGCTATATTTGGTACAATATTATGAGTATAATTCTTGTGCAGATATGATCTAAAGTTGTGTCCACAAAAGAAGTATTAGTTGGACCAGTAGAAACAATAGGATTTCTGCAAACATGAAACAAACTTAAAATTAAACATATTCAAAGTACAAAATTACTTTATGTGTATTTACAGAAGTAAAGTGAAGTGATTGTGATTACACAGTTATTAGATTTTTTTTGTAGTATTAGCTGTTTGGGATACTTGGACATGTGAATCATGTTACATAAAAACATGGTTTTCATCAAGTCATGATTGGATGTGATATGTATGACAACTGTGGTTTCACTGGTTGGGGTAAATGCTCAATGTAACTCATAGCACTTTCTTATTCACAGTTTGTGGTATTTAAATGAAAAATAGTATAGCTGAGATTCAATGGTTTTGACAAATTTGCACAATATTATTGTAAAAAGTGTATAGTTGTGTTTCCAGTAGAGCACTAAAACTTATTATGTAACCACAATAATCCATCATAACCTTGACTTCTTATATATATATATATATCTATATATATATATATATATATATATATATATAGCTAAGTCATCTTTTTTATTCGTGAAAGTTTTAATGTGTATATTATGAAAAAATACCAGACCAAGTTAGTTAGTATCTAGACAATTGTGACAAAAGAAGTAGAAATTGAAAATATTTCTGGTGACTGGTACACCGATAAATCAATTTCAATTTTGCTACATTGTAGCTACTACAACAGCCAGTTCCTCTGATCCCTGAGTATTGAAGAACTGTAATTAACCTGGGAGCCTACTGGGGTGGTAGCAGACTACTTCTTCTCGTCTCCAGTCTATTCCACCAAAGTATGCATGGCAAATGACTACGTTTGAAATTGAAATATGTATATTTGGTAAATGTTCTTGCAATATATTAAGTTATTCAGGCTTAGCATTTAGGGTCTTTGCATTCTATGGATCCATTAATTTAATTATAATATTGTGCATGTTAGCAGAATGTAAATATAACTGGCATAATGTTTTATTATTTTTATTCAATCTGAACAAACAAATGGTTAATTGGAACTAAAGAAGCTTTTATTTAAACTGAGCTTCAGATTTAACATAACTTGATAAACTAGAACTTTTACACCGGAATGATACTAATGAGGAGATTTAGCTACATTCAACCAAACATTGCTTTTCCACCCAAGGCTTTCAATGGTAGCTTCTGAATGATATTGTGTTATAAACTCCTTTGAATATGGTGATAATATTGGATTTTTTTGACAAGAATTTGGAATACTTTGAGCAATACAAATGATGTGTCTGCAAGTAATACCAATTTGCAGTAGAGAGGACAACACAAGACTAACTGCTTGAAATTTGGCTAGCTCAATACTAGCAACTTTCCACTTTTCTCATAAACAGAATATTAAAAAAAGCACAATGTTGCAGGAATATAGTTTAGAGCAGAATCAAATCTTAAGAAATCAAAGCTAGGACATTTATTGGTGTCGGATGAAACCTTCTGTTAATGTCACTCAGAAATTCATAAGGATTATTCGCCTGGGAGGAGGAGGGGGAGGGGGTGTAAGGGGAAACAATGTGCATCAATAAAAAAAATTTAATATATATTTTTTTACCATGGTACATTCAAACCATCCTATCAGATTGAATTCGAGGGGAATATATTTCATACCCACCTCCTAGGAGGTGAATAAGTGAATTATCCAATAATATTTTAGTTATTATGCATTTCCTATAGCCTAGAGCCATGGTACAAGTCAGTTGCACCCTTCTGTTAGGTCCGTATGTGATCTACCCTATCCTAACCTTCAGGCCTCACTTGTATAAATCCCGCACCAACCTCCACGTCATTGTGTAACCTAGCATAAATATACATATTTTATATTTCTTCCAGAAAGAATGAATTGTAAAATCAGGTAGCAAGTGCAAAATGTTAAATTTCAAGTTTTAACATTGCACATAAAATTACAAAACACATTGGAATTACAGGATTTGTTTAATTAAATTTTTGTAAAAGATAAAACACCCAGCTTCATTTTCATAATGCGTTGCCTAGCATTTTGAAAAGAAAGTTTACTGCTTTTAGAATTACAACCATGAATTGAACAATGCAAGTACATAGATGTCAACTTTGAAATGGAGTGGCCAGCATTTCTTGGCATTTTTGAGGCAGAAGAATAGGCATGCTACCCAGTAAATTTTCTAGTTTATAACCACTCTCAGCGCTGCTGTTACTTGGGTAGTTACATTTTTGATCTTGAGCCATAATGGTCTTCATGATTAAAGGTAAGAAAGAAATTAAAAAGTATTATAGTTATTATTATTATCTAGATAAAAGTATTACTGATGCAGTATCTTCAGGAATGATTCCTTTCGTCGGTTATTATTCTTAATAAATTTTGGATACAGTTGTTTCAATGACCTGATGGGTGCCATTGGTTCACAGTCGAAGAAACTGAAAAGCATGGACATCAATACTTTTGACTGTCATGAAACAACAGTTTTGAAATGACTGCCCTTTCAAGTTAGTCTGTCCCTGTATAGCTTTTATATCATTTATATTTCCCACCTAAACGCAGCACTGATTGAGGGCTCAAAGACAAGATTTAATTACTGCCAGAATCTGGAACTGATAATCACAGCTTGTTTCCTCAGACTATTTCGTGTCCTGAGATCCCCATTCATGAATTTTATTGTACAGCCACACCTCACTATACTGCCAGAACCACTAGAATTGGTAATTATACCATTGGTTTCATACACCAATCTATGGAAGTTCCTCTGTGAAAATTTTGTTGTTTTGAAGTGAATGAGTTCATTGAAGAGTAATACCTTTGTTTTGTGAGCATAGCCTCTTCAACTATTGTGTAGTGGTTAAGATTGTCTTGTGACACCAATTTGGGGGGAAGGGGGGAGGGGGGGCGGGACACAATGAATTTCATTCTGGAGTCTAACAAGTGTCTGTTTACGAACATGACTTCAGAACCCCCTTTTGATTAAAGCAGCTTGAAAAGAATTTTATATTTAAAACAAGTTTAACTGCTGGTATTATGCAATCAATGGTCCACTTCTATGTATTTTTTGTGGCTTGAAAATATTCTTTATTAATTGAAAGTACTTTAAGATACATCATACTGAATAGATACATTATACAGAATACAATTCAGACGTTCAGTGTTTAACAACCATAATACTGGTAGTAACACATGTATAAATTTTTAACATCTACAACAAGCTCAGTGGCATCAATTAAGGTCAATATTGTTTGAAACAATTGTATATAGCCAATAGGAGTGGAAAACATAGGAGCCAAGTGTATAAAAAAGTTCATCCCTATTCGTAACCAATCCCACCTAGTGAGAGAATAGATGACCTCTCTCAGAACTATGCGGAATCCTCCCACTACAAATATATTCTTCATTATCTCTGCAAGATGTGATGCTCTATATCTGCCATTGCTGGCTTCGTAGAATCGGAATATTATTGGAACCAACATCGTAAGAAATTGTCCTCCTAGTTCTGCGACAAGTACTCCAGTAATGTGATCATCACGAGAAGGTGGATAAAATCCCAGCAGTTTAATTGCAAAATAAACTACACCTACTACCACCTTGGCACTTAACCAGATGAGTTTATCTTCCCAGGTACATGTAAGCATATCTAATCGATAAGGATTGTCCGTTCTTTGCCGAGTTACGAACCCGTTGAAGAAAACTGGATCACAGAGGAGTACACGATTAGTTTTGTTAAGGACATCACTGATAATATTTTCATATTGCAATTGAACTTGTCCAGGATAAAGTGCATTTAATTCCCCTAGAGCAACCGCAACCTGTTCTCTAGTCAGCCGCTGTGGCCTGCACGCCATTTCTTCAAGGAATAACCTCGCAGCTTATACGCCCCACCGTTTCAAAAAAATTTAAAAGGAGATTAATCAATGCTACGTCATTTCCTGCGCACAATTGGCCTGAGCCACAAAAAGTTAATGCATAATGTAATTCATGATCAACAATAAATTTCATATAGAGCAAAACAATGAAGTACATTTTGACAGAATGTATAGTATCTGCTGATCTCACTCCATAGCTAATACATTATTGTGACCACAGATCATTTAAAGTGTGACTGTATTGTTGCTTAACTCTTCATATACACAGACAAAACCTTTCAAGACAAAACTTTCTGAGGGGGTGTGGCACAAGCATTCACAAATTTTGGGAATACAGTTTTCATAGATAATACACCAAAGACCCTTGGAAAAGGTTCCTATGGATCAAAACTTCTAAACACGATTTCAGTGAAATGTTCAGAAGAATTCAGCTTAGCTATGAGCATTGAAGGAACCTATTGTATTGTTCTTAAAAATTTGAAAGCTAATAGACACTCCATAGGAGAGATTGCTTTTTTTAGACTTAGCCATGGCTACGTTGTACATCCTATATCATGAATCGGCAACATTTAGGAATCCTTGACCTCAAGTAAGGCACTCTACGATTGAATACCACAACTGAAAGCCACAGATTCATATCGTAATCTAGTAATAATGTATAATGTATATAATATTGTTATTTAAATGCGTATATAAATATTATTGTAACGTGGCTCATTCAAACTATCCAATCAGATAGCTCAGTTTGCGATGAATTATGTATCACAATCTCGTCCTGAAAATGTGTTTCCTAATTACTAGAGCCATGGTACAAGTTGGCTGTATCAATTTGTTGAGTCAGCACAAGATTAACACTCGCTATCCTTGGGCCTTCGCCAAGTAGTCATGTAAATCCCATACAGACACACCTCCACCTTGTATGTAACCTGTACACACACACACACATACAGTGTAAATAGACGTTGATTCAGTTAATCTCGGCTAAAATAACTATAATAATAGCAAATTTTCTCATTCTAACAGGCAATATTACGTTAATTAAAACTTAACCCAAGTTTTAATTAACATAATAGCGGCTTTAGAATGAGAAAATTTGCTATTATAATATAGACATTATACAAATTTACTACCAAATAGTGTATTTGATTGCTATTAATTTAGACATCATCACTAGAACTAGACTGGAGGCGTGGTCCTATCATGCCAGTGTCTATGAGTGGATACATCCAATCAGTAGAAATTAATGATACAGTGTATGCTGGGGGGAGGATGGACTGACAGAGATGAGGATAAATATGAAGTGATGGCCTACAACACACAGTCTTGCCAGTGGCACACTCTACCTCCATACAGTACTAAGGAGTTTGCTATGACTACCATCAACAGCAAACTAATTCTGGTGGGAGGAAAAGGTGAAGATTATTCTAAAAGCAATGAGCTAGGAGAGTCACAACCTGCTGGCAACCAGTGGACACACCCCTTCCCTCCTATGTCTACTCCATGCTGGGGGCCTTCAGCTACTTCCTATAAACATTGGCTGTGGTGGCTGGAGGTTGGGATGGTGATCATTACAAGCTAGTGTTGAGGTACCTGATGTATCCTACATGCAGTGGTCAGCTGGACCATCTACACCTACACCATGGATGATGATGATGTCTACTTCTATAGGAGATAGCTGGTTTCTCATGGGAGGTCACTGTGAGGGGGTGGAGTATGGTCCTGATGTCTATAGTGTATCTCTGGAGTATGGTTTCACACTCCTCATCAGACAGTTCCAACATATGGAACAAACTACCTTCACTCAACTGTTCAGAATCCTGTCCACTCAACATTGGAGAATCTCTACTTGCAGTTGCTGGTAAGGACATGAAGAGTGAGAAGCCAGTGTCCATAATCGAGCGCTATGTCCCTGAGACGAATACCTGGGACCAGGCTGGACAGCTACCACATGCAGTTTGTTACTGTACATGTATCGTGACATCAGACAAGGTCCACGCTATGGGAAGATATGATGGGAAGAGTCCACTCAAGGAATTGGTTACCTCTAACATCCACTGATCAATATGTTTTTGATGGGAATACTCTGATAAGCCCAAATTTGCTTATATAAAAATAGCTATCTAGTTGCCATAGCAAATAAGGGTTGTTTTATTGTGCAAATGAATATTTGATAGTTTCCACAACTTATTATAATTTAGTTTCCAAGTCACTGTTTCCATTTTTATAATTTATAATTATTATTGCAAAATAAATGAATGCAGTTTGCTTAACTGAGTAGCTATAATACTCACTTCAAAATTTGTGTTATATATCAGGACAATGAGACATCTGTGTTTGCTATTCATTTACATGAAATATCAATACATAAATATATGATAATTAATATGTTTGACGTAAAGTAGTTTGAACTATTTGACCAGTCTAAATTTCACACCTGCATGAAGATCAACAGGAAAATAAACATGCAATTAAAAACTTTTTCTAAGCATACTTACAAACAAACTTAACTTGCAACTCAACTTATGAATTTTTGAGATAACACCCACTACACTCAGTTACAAAAAAAGTTCTCTTTATGTAATAAACCTGTTTTATTAAGAATGTAATCAGAACTAGGTATACTGTGCTGCATTCTTTAACATTGCCGAGCAACAAGCTATGGTTTTAATAGGAAATTTCTAACAGCCAATGCTTGTAGCTATTGCAGACAAGCATCCATGCATGCAGCTGTGAGAATTCCTAATACACTGTTTGAAATCAGTTCACGGTTAATTTAAACCACAAATTAAAAAAAATTAATTGACAAGGAAAGAAAACTAATGTTTGCGCATAAATGAATTTTTCGTGAAATAGTATGTGATAAGAAATAATCCATCAATGACGTTATCTTTTGGTTATAGAGAAAAATGATGGATCAACTAGCTAATCCTTTCTAAAAAGTTCTTCAGCGCATGCTAGTGAGTGCTTCATAAAATAATTTCAGACTTAGTGTATGGATCATCTGGCCTGGACTTCTTTCTGGACGAAATGTCAGATATACTATAAGTTTTTTTGTATAGCACTTTGTGGTTTCAGTAGTAGCAAACATTATGGTAAGCCTATCACTATAGGCTTAGCTATATTTACAAGTTCATTTGTTTTGACACATTACTCAAACATTTATTGATTATTAAAAAGACATTTAGAATGTTGCTATAGCAATAGGTATTTGTCATTAGACTGTGATAGAGAATCAACTGATCTCACTCTTAGCTATAGTTATAGTAATTGTAGCTTATATATCATTACACAAAATATATAGCTAGCTCCTTAGCTCAGCAGAAAGATTCCCCTAGACTGACTAAGTTATGACCAGCAATGCAGTAGAACTACTACATGTGAACTCTATTTATGGCAAATCACTGCTATTTAGCAAAGTTCTGCCTGCCCCCTTCAATAGATAATAATAAGCAAATAATCTGTTTTATAAACTGAAAGCCTTGAACTTTTCAATCCTATCTATCCTATTATACGATTAGCCTGGTTAGCACATACAATCCAGTTAGCTAGCTACAACGTTAATAGTCAGTTTGTCTAGAAAAACGTCATCGAGTCCGAAATTTAAGCTGACTGTTCTGCCTGCCCCCCTCCCCCCCCCCCCCCCCCACACTTTTTTATTTTTTTAGCTAACATGTCCTGCGTGTTCTATCTTTTGCAGTTTTGACGTTTGCCCTGTGCGTGCACCTTCGTCGGCGGCGTGCTAAAATTTTCCCGCGCATTCCTGTATAGCGTCTCTACAAGCGTTCATTCTTCATAACAAAATACAAGATGATCTAAGGTTGATTAGATTCATTAAAGGAAATTTAGTTCTTTGAAAGAGCAGGGCAACACTATGTTAATAGTCGCCGCTGTTACTGGAGTTGTTACCTTTTTGATATCGATGACCTTAATAGTCTTCAACTACAACAGTCTAATGTTGCTTGAAGGTAAGAATAAAATCAAAGTTCATTACAGTTTTAATTACTATTTTATTATCTAGATAAAAGCCATACTGAGGGAACATCTTCAGGAATGATTCCTTTCGTTTCTTATTATTCTGAATGGATTTTGGATAAAAGTAGTTTCAGTGACCTGATGCTAGAAATGAATTTTGAAAGTCCAATGAATTTCATTAACTACAATTTTGAAGTGCTAGGAAGGACAATTACATACCCTTGTGAGATATTGAGAGATGGACTTGGCAGATCTGAGACTGTGATAATGGTTGGACAATTCTTTACAATGACTACAGATTTCACTATCAAAATCATTCACTACTACAACTCCTTACAAACCAAGTACAAAAGAATCATTTATAGCTTCATCTTCTCAGTAAGTACTTAAATTGGTAAAATTAAACAAATAGCTATTGAAGTCCTTCTTGTGTCCTACAGATATGTCTTTTTCATTCTTCTAAGCCAAAAAGAAGGTAAGTATGTTAAAAAGATTATTATTGCAATTCTTTGTTTATTTTATTAAATTTTTTTTTATTCTTAGTAATTACAAGTCTCACAACAGAATCTGAAAATGTAGCTGAGCATGAGAGGGACCATCATGAGGATAGTGAAACTGAAAGGAATGGACATAGTAGAACATCTACAGGTACAAACCGCTAAGTCAAACTTTTTAATGATTCAATTCAAAGTGATCATTTATAATTACGTTTCTAATACATAATTTAGAAGAAACCCTCCTATAGTTCATTACCTTATATCTTTGGACAAAAATTTTTTTGTCAAAAATCACTAAAAATATTTTTTAGTATATTTAGCTAGTTATCTATAATATGTTGATATACTTGTAGCGGCATTTTGCTCATTAAATTGCTGTTGTTGTTTTGTTTTTATGTCCATCTAGATGATGAAGTAAGACATGGGCTCCTTCCAGCTCAACCATATGCCAGTGTTATCAGAACCATTTATAACAGACTCTTCCGTGCCCTGGATGAGACCAGTTTCTTTTCTGCTAGACCACACGTCATGTCTAACTACACAGTGATAGGATCTCCCTCCTTCTCTGACATTACCAGGATAGTGGATGCTATTCAGGTGACAGATGAACACTCTTCTTGTTGAGCTGTCAGTATGTATTGAATCTTGAATTATTTCTTGTGTAGGCCTCAATTTTAGACGGAGTGAATAATGTGACATTTCTAAGTCAAGAGTACTTAAACTTAAGCGGTAAGTTAAACAAAATACTCTACTATGTCAGATAATAACCAGCTATTTAACTTTAATTTTTAGCTAAACTGCAAAATGCCAAAGATCACTTTCCGTCAACTGATATCAGCCAACAACAATGTAAGATATTATATACTTTCTTAATAAGCTACTTAGGAATGAATATTCATACATTTGCAGCAACCATTGGCAATGAAGAAGAAGTTTTGGCACTTCTGTCAGCTAAGGTGGGCAAACCTGTTCCTCATTGAGAATATAATCATCACATTTTTTGTCTCTTTGAATAGGATATTCAGATTGCAGAGCTGAAAAATAAAACTGAACAGCTTAGAAGAGAGGCAGACAAATTTGATAGTAAGTACACAGCATGTGTCAGTTATTGTGATGGAGCAATGAGAATCATTTTTAAGATTATAATGAGATAACTGATAGATAAATAGATGCTGTTGTTGTATGATACAGTAGCGAGATAATAAGTTCATTTAATTGTTTTACAGATGACGGTATTCTTCTTCACTCTGAGATGAGTGCCATTGGTTCACAGCTGAAGAAACAGAAAACCTTGAACGTCAAGACTATTCACTATCATGAAACAACAGTGAAAGAGGCTGAGGGAATTCAAGAAACTTTAAGTGATGAGCTGGAGGCAGAGAAGGAGTTGAACAAATGTGTGACTGAGGGATACTCTAAGAATATACAATCTGTGTTACTCATGCTACTGGAACAGTCCAAGGCAAGTCCATCCCGGGAGATTGGTAGCATTTCTAGTCTAACTTTGTTCTGGGATTATATGTAGTGGACACTCAAATTTATCATGAACTTTCACCTCACTATACCACAGACACACCCACCTCACATGACCATTCTTTTTTAGTCATAGTTCGCTCGTGTCATGTTGTTGCTCAGTTGAAATAATTGAATCAAAACTTGTCTTTGTTGCTGATAGCTAGCGAGTGAATAGTAGGTAGTAGCTAAGACCCTATATATATTAGCTCATAAATTACACATTATTTTCTATCAATGCAGAATGGAAAAGTTATCTTCGAATCTATTCATGATTTTATGCTGAGTGAAATATTTGCCAAATTTTTGAAAGTTGGAGGATTTTCTGAGGATCTCGATGGAGATAAACTGCTACAAGATTACCCTGTGGAGAGAGATATGTATATTGAACACTTGAAGATTCTCAAGAATCGAGAGTAGCCACTACTTTATAGACAGCCCACTAAACTTTATTGTATTTAGCTATATATTATCTTGTACTAGTACTCTATATATATTATCTTGTATTTATGCTGTATTTAATCTCTATTGTATTTATCATGTACTAGTACCAAAAAGTAACTTGTGAATATTATTAGCATTACATAAGTAGTCAGGGCTAGAGCAAGTGTCATAATCTGTTTCCATTACTTCCAAATTATGTATTTCCACAAAAACACAAATGTGGGGATGCCCAGTGAAGATTAAACTTAGCTAAGTCAGTTCTTTCTTTAATTCAAAGATAAAAAACTCTTCATGATGTCTAGTGAGGTAGCAGATTTCTCCTGGATATATCAGGTAAAACAAAGTCTTAATCCATGAATGTATTGTGTACTAAACCAAGCAGACTACACTATACATGTAATGTGAGCTCACAAATCTGTGCTGATTGGTGAGCTGACTAGCTATAGTAGTATAAATGACCATTCACCCAGTACACAAGCCCATAAGCAAAATTTTAAGACTATGGTCACATCATAAACACTAAATTGAAAAGAATAATTGAAGTAAGTAATAGTTTGCTCATGTTTAATGACTCCGTTCATGTTTAATGACTTCGCTCGGTTGAAGGCAATAATGGAAGCCTTAGCTAAATGACACAAAGTTTCTTGATGCTAGTCTTCCTGCACGCATGTCACCCTACAGAAGGCATGCCCACCAGTTTTATTCAGCTGAGAATTAATTTTCTGGGTCAGTGGACAGTATCTAACATTTCCTTCAATTTGACCAGACCCGTAGCGCTCCTTAGCCTGACCGTCTATACAACCGCGCTAGACCCTTTACCTACTCTAGGTAAAAGGTCGATATGCGTAGAGATTTAACAAGACATGACTCTATAGCCTTAAATCCTTAAATCTTGTGGGGACAAGTGGCTAGGTGATTAGCCCCATCTACGCGCCTCCAAGGTGCTCTTCGCTTAGTTGGGGGAGGCTATTTGTAGGGTAGATATGCCTATGGCTACAATCCCCAGTTTACCACTTCCTGTAAAGGACATATCACTGGAAGGAATGCACTTGTGCCGGGTAATTAACACCAATTAATGCTCCCGTTGCACCATAATACATGGCGACCTGGACGCTCCTATAAAAGATAGCAGCCCTTAGCTTGTCTGCTCGAGTCTTAGGATTGAGAAGATGAACAGATCTGAGCTTCTCCTCGTGGTGGTGGTAGTTTTGGCTCTTGCACTGAAGTAAGACCCTCAGTGAAATGTGCAATTATTGTAATTATTGTGAAGTTTTGGTGTTCATTTCCAACTGTCTCATTTACAGAGTCCAAAGTTGTGAAGTTACTGAGACTTGCACTTTCAACAAACCAGAGAAGCACAAGCAGAATGCATCTATTGGGTAAGTTGATGATGCGTCAATAGATAGCTATCTAGGAAGACATTCAGTTGATCATGTCTCTCTCTGCAATTGAAAATTGAAGTTGTTTCAATTAATGAATGGCTAGGTATCAAATTTTTGTTTTTGTGTTAAACTAACTTAGCGTATTAATATATGATCTGTATCAGTTACAGTATGATAGGTGTGGTGAGGGTGTGATAAGAGTGGTGAGGGTGTGATAGGAGTGGTGAGGGTGTGATGTGAGTGGTGAGGGTGTGATAGGAGTTGTAAAGGAGGATTGGTGAGGGTGTGATAAGAGTGGTGAGGGTGTGATAGGAGTGGTGAGGGTGTGATGGGAGTGGTGAGGGTGTGATAGGAGTGGTAAGGGTGTGATAGGAGTGGTGAGGGTGTGATGGGAGTGGTGAGGGTGTGATAGGAGTGGTAAGGGTGTGTTTGTAGGTGTGAGTGTTGTAGTAATTTTGACCAAATTGACTAGTCGTTGCATACATTTAGTTTAATTCACACACAAATAATACAGCAGTTTGGTAAGTTACCATGGGTACGGTACAATGTATGGTATGGTAGATCCACACAGTATAGTAAATGCAGTGAGAGGTAGAGACTATATCTTAGCTATATTTGATTTGTGCTAGTAAGAGAATATGAAATTAATTACATTATTAAAATAATCTAATTATTACATTAAAACTAGACTCCTGTCACAGCCTGCTATACATTTGAGGATTAAGTCACATGAGCACTGATTATAACTACCTGAAGAAATCTGCAGAATACTGGGCACCATTTAGAAGCCACTTGTTTGTTATATCATTGTGCACTCAGTAATAGGCCAGCTGAGGCAAGAAGTACAAGTGTTTGTTTGTTTTAGTTGTTGTTGTTGTTGTTGTTGTTTTGTTAAATGGTTGTATTCGTTAGAGCGGTGGAAGCAGAAAGCCTACAATATTTGGTTGCTTGCCCAATTTGCACTTGGTAATTTTCCCATTAGTAACATAGAAGGATATTTTCTGATGTGAGCTCACATGTCCACTTGTGGTCCGTGCTCAGCAGTTGTTCTGTGGAATTCTGAACAGTCAAAGTCTAGGATTGGAATCTATATTTAGCAGCCATTCGGTGCTAATTCTCTAATTTAGTAAGATGATAAGGTTTCTGGAAGGGGTCAAGTCATTTAGCTTGTTGCTTGTTGCCATGATAACAACTCTTAAGTTGGTCAGCCTGTCATTCCATCAGCTGCCATGTATGTATGGCTCTCTGTGTTGTGTTTACCACTTCCTTGCTCATTGCAGCTAAACATGGTGTTGATTTTTTATTTTACATTCAAGTTGCTACGGTTACCCACTTCCTTTATTTGCCATCTGTTAAAGCATTGAAGTCTAAAGATATAAAAGTTGATACACAAATTGATGTAGTCACAAACTTTTTATTGAAGCAAGTGATTGTATAGATAAGCTGAGAATGCAATAGTGTGTGTGGGTGCGTGAGATATATTCCTTTAAATAGAGTCAATAGACAATGATGAGGATATACAATATACCAATTTTTGATGAGTCAGAATTTCAACGCAAGCCACACCCATTTAGTGGCGATATTGGATGGCTTTGATAATGATGATGATGACAGGCTTAGAATCGATAGTGGCAGAAAACTCATATAAAAACAAAATACGCATGCATACACACTTAGTGTGCACCTCTGACTTTCAAAATGAAATTAAAGATGGCGGCACGCTTGTTGAAGTGCACAGGCGGGAGTGTCACTGGAACACTCAAATGCTACACCAGCGGGGAAGATATTTTTCTTAATTAATTATTTAATACGTCCTTTTGTATGACCCGGACAGTTTAATAATGTAGCAAAAGAATGTAATGAAGGATGGAAGAGTGATTTGACCAATCAGATCGCTTCTTGACATATTCAAACTCCATCCCATTGTCTTTGGTTATATCTACTCTGTTTGTGGCATGCGAAAAAACTATGTTCTTTTGTAAGAATTCAATTTAGAATGTTTCCAGTTATGCTTTGTAAATCTTTCTCTAAATTCCGTAAACAGATGAAGAAAATGTTGGGATAATTTCCATAATTACTGCTCCGCCCACTTTGTTGTAACATGAGACAAGAAGCTGTTGGCATCCCATAAATCATCTGCATGGGAAGAAGCGAGTAAGATGGGATGCACGTCAGGTGGAGAGAGAGAGAGTTGGACAGGTAATCAATCCTTCTGATGTTCTTTGCAACTGTCATTAACCTTTGGCTTGTACTTAAAACTTAAGAGTTAGATTCTTTGAGTGGCAGCTTTAATGGTTTCTTTGGCAATGGTAGAAATGATGTCTTGTTTTTATTATCCCAAATACAGACTCAGTTTAGTACCTTCCTCTGCTGTCTGTTCAAATTAATTGAAAGCAATAGTTGAAACTTTATTTGTGTTTTATTTATAAGTACTAATAACACTAAGTCTGATTATAATCAAGTTGCAGTTGGTCACTGTCTGTCATATCCTTCCTGATAATAAAGTTTGTTCAATTAAACAGGATGTTCGTTTTATTGAAATATTTTAATTATGGAGGTGATAATTGGAGCATGTATTGATGACCTTTGTACCATAAGACTGGCTAGCCCATCGTCGGCCAGCTTTCTTCTCTACACCCACTCGTCATTGTTAAATTAGTTGGTTAGTTGAAGCGTTCACTTTCTAGCTATCGTTCAATAACATATCGCTATAGCAACAGCACTCATAGCAGATTTGTTTGCGCATGTTAGCTATTGTAATAAAGTTCCTGTTGAAATAGATTGGCAGTATATTATGGCCATTGGAGATGTTTGGATTGGTTGTTTGTTGTTTGCTATTGTTGTTTTGTTATTGTTACTTTGTTGTTACTAGTACTGTTTTAGTTTTGTTGTTGTTTACATTTGTTATTGTTGTTTGTGTAGTGAGTTCACATCCTACATTACAAGGAAGTCGTCGTGTGTTCTGTTAGTATTCAAAGCTAAGAAGCTGCCTATTGTCACTATTGGTCAAAGTTCTACTGGGCATGCTCAGTTTGTGTACACGCCTAATATTCTACAGAATCAGTCGTAAGTTTCAAGTATTGCTTCTCAAAGCATACATGTATGCTTGATGAATTATTTGATGGAATGGTAAAATGTAATAATTTCAGAATTGCTGCAATAATTCTAAAAATTGTTACTGGTGGAATTATTAATTTTATACAGATACATTACATATAATGCTCTGAGCAAAGTAGCTTTATAATTGACCTCAGACAAATGCAATTACAGGCCACTCCTGTACTAGTATTTATATTTGGGTAAGATGCAGGCAAGCCTTTGTTTACTCCTGGCCCCTCAATCTTAATTTACCAATTGGTGTGAGGGCACTGATGGATGTTTTCATAGCTTGGGGGCACAGTGCTAATAGCCTGAGGTTGCTGTAATCTAGAGGACAGGCAGACAGTCTGGGTGTGTAGGGTTAGCTGTGGAGAGTCTGTCAGACTGACTGAGAGATAATCAACTTGTTGGTTCATTGTGGGCCGTATAAGACAGCTGGCTGGTCAGCTGCTATTCTAGTGCTACTCAACTCAAGTAATCACCCTATATTTTCTAGTGTTATTGTTTAGTTTTTTTTTGTTTTTTTTTTGTTTTTTTGTTGCTAAAAGTAGCTACAATTATGGGATATATCTGGTACGTTCTGAGCTAGAATGTAAGTTTTTTAAATGGGGATTATTTAGTTGATTGCATAGTTGATGTATGTACTGTATCTAATTCTACTGCTGTTTGGTCATTTGGTTGAGTGTGTCCTAATTTACTAGTTCTCTCATTCTATACTTGCCCGTGTGATTCACTCTTCCAAGGAGGAAGTTGGGGACGTTGTTTGTTCTACTGAGGTAATAGATACAGTTTCACTGTCAGTGTCCACTTTAAGAGGTTCCCTCTGCCAGAATGTCTCCCAGCTGGGCATTTCCCTGGAGAGTCCTGACTTTGAACTTACACATTCATGAGTGAGTGAGTGATCAGATCCTCAGAATGTCATAGCTATCCATTTGACTTTGGTTGAAATGTATCCATAGTTAGTCTGCTCTGGTGGTATCCCATTGTAACAGTCTGGAGAGGTGCATGGAAGTTCATGTAGAGGAAGCATTCGTGTGTGTAGATGTTGTGTTTCTGGCCATGTTTGAGGTCTTAGCTGTAGTGCTGGCAGATTCTTTAATTACATTGTGCACGCCTTTCTCAGGAGACTAACTACACCTTAGATCCCGTTGCTATATTGTTACTAGGTGAACTAACTTGGTAAGTGTGCACTATTTTTTGCCTTTAGCTATTTCTGCGAAAATGCTGATAAACAAAGTTGCTAGTGGCAACTGGGCATGCGTAAACGGGATCTAAAATAGTTAGAGCATGCGCGCTTAGGTACTGGTGAATTTAGCGCACACAGCCCTCGGGCCTACGGCCCTTGGGCTTCAGTGCACTAAATCCACCAGTACCTAAGCGCTTAAATAAATAAATAAAACACAACAACAACAAAAAATAATAATAATAACAATATAATATTAAACTAAATTAATACCAAAGCATATTAAACTATTAGTGAGAAGAGCTCCAGAAGTCAGAGCTTGATGGCATGTAGATCATTTGCCTGGAGGGCTTCCTGTACTTCATGAGTTAGTGCTTCAGAGGAGACCCAAGTTGTTTTGAAGTGGATTTATTGGATGTGTTTCTAATTAAGAAAGAATGTAATTAAAACCTGTAAGGAATATGTTTATTCATTATCTGTGCTGGCTGCTAGATACTTCAGGTTCACTTGTGGTGTAGAGTGGGTCTCAATATTTCACTGGAAAAACACTAGCAGGAGTTACATGGGGAGGGGGGGGGGGGGGTGAAAAAGATTCCAGCATTGCTTGAGATGGCAGAGGAATGAGTCTTCAACATGGCCTCTAGAAGACTGTGTGTGTGTGTGTGTTACTCTATGGCTAAACACATTGCATGTGATAGGCAGCCATTACTACCTCCTTCATGAGAATTCTTATGATGTTCTTTGCTTCATGTAAAGAAACTAAATTCCAAAAATTTTAATGTACAATTCTAAAAATGGTATTTGTAGATGTTTGTAATAAAGCACATTGAAAATATTTGGACATTTCAGAAAAATAAGGGAGAACAGCAACCAATTAATTTTCTTATTTATGTTGAATGTAATGTATTGCTTACTGATGGGTTCCTGTTTTATTGATTGAAAATTTTGTTTATTGAAGATTTAAAGTTGTTGTTGTTTTTGTTTTCTTTTTTGTTTATTGGTAGATGTCCAACCAGGCAAGCTATCTTATACAACACTAGTTGCCCTGCTGGTCAGCTGGCTTATTTTGATCTGCTGCTACTGGATCTGGAACCCAACAAGTAAGACTATGTTATCAAATAATATCTATTTAAGCAATTAAAAAATATTCTATTAACATTTCAGCGAGCGAAGCGAGCGAAGCTGACTCTCAGTCGTGTTCAATAGAGATTTCAGATATATATATATATATGTAGGTATGTATGCGTACGTCAAAATATTTCGCCCGCGCTTCTAATTACGTAAGTTAGGTAAAGCGTTCACAGTTCCAGTATTTTTCAATTAACGAGCACGGAGAATCCTGCTGCACTGCCTTACGCAACTTTGTTTCAACCAAAAAGTTTATAGCTACTCTCTTCTTGAAACAATTGTGAAGTCTTTGTCAAGCTGCGCTTCTTTGCCACTGCTTTCGAAGTTTATTCAGGTAATTCTGTTGTTGTTAACTCTTCATGCCTGATCATTGCTATTATTTAGCGATTTCCTTCACAAATCATCTTTACCTATACTCATATATTTACTCGCTCGCCATGCATTTGCGCTATTCGAGCGCACCACTAGTTATTTAACTAATTTTTATTATGATTGAAATATTTTATCACTTTATTGTTTGTTTTATCGTGTTGCCATGTGTTGCTAGGTGTGAGGATTACATTAGTGTACACCTCATTGGAAACTACACTCATCACATCATTGGAAACAACATCACCGCTAGCGGAACTCCTCTGATCGGTAAGTGGTCTTCAACCAGTATCATGCAATGTATCAATTGTTCAATGATTTCGGACACTAACACTGATATGAGTTAATACTAATGGTGCATTTACAGTTTACAGTACGTGTGTGTATGTGTGTGCTAATTTGTACGTATGTGTGTGTTAATGTGAATGTATGTATGTGTGTATGTGAGTGTGCTAGTGTGTGTGTGCGTGTGGTGATATGGTTTGAGTATTTCTACAAGTGTGTCTGTGGCATGCATGCACATTCAAGGTTGCCCTCAGGGACGATTTGCAGGTTTTCACTGGACCACTGCATGCACGCAATCCTGCATACCACAGTGTGTGTGTGTGTGTGTGCTAGGTTGATAATATGGGATGGATTTAGTCATAGGCCATATACACTCATGGTGTGTGTGAGAGAATTCTTTCATTAGCTCTTTTCTTTGCCTCCATTTACCACATGAACCATACTAAAATTATACTCCCTGCCAAACATAATCAACACACCGCACACATACCATCATGTGACCTAGCTACACTTGTGTGGGCGGGTATAATAATTATGTGAATTGAGGTTGTCTCATACGTCTAGAGGTCGTGACCTCTCGGCTCAGCTTGGAAACTTGCAGATGTGTGATCTCATACTGGCAGACTGACCGATTAACACTACCATGGCAACTGTGACTAACTTGTAGCTTACATACATGTAGCATGTGTGCATTCATTTAGATTTTGTTTCAAACATGCGAAATAAATAAATACATACAGTTGATGCAGTGTATTAGACTCTGGGGCATTTCACGTACAGGTGCTGTTTAGAGGGTCTTTTAATTAACATAGTTAGTTGGTTAGTTTTTGTTATCTTGGTTGCCTTCTTGACTTATTTTTATTTCCAGGTAATATTTCGCACTTGCTATTTCGTAGCGATCAGAGTAATGAAAATGGGAGGACAGGGTTCAAAGGTTATCTGCAATGCTTCGACCCTAGCACAGCCAACATGGAAGGTGAGAGTTTAATTATATTTAAATCTTAAGAATTTTTAATCTTTTTTAATTTTTTTCTAAATACACAGACTCTTTAGCCAATTACGAAAACACTGAGTAGTGGGTGTGGTCACACTATCATCAATTTATTTTGCACTCTTTTACGCATTGTGTTTGAATGTATTAATGCAGGTTGCACTGGCAGAGCAAAGAGTCGGGTAAGGATCATCAATGGTGCCATTCATGTTCTACATTATTACAATACTACTACCAAACTGTTAATTGGATTAATAAAATTACATTATTTCTTGCTAATTGAATTACTGCTGCTCAATTTCCTTCTGAGGGTTAAAAGTGAGAGGTTGTTCTAAATCTCCATGACAATAGAGTGCTAAGTGCCTGAAGGCATGCAAACTAATACAATCACATCTTAAAAGGTTTCTCAGTTCATCGTCTCCTGAATTTGTTGTTTGTATAATGGTATTTCATATTCACGCATTTTTTTGTCTAGACAAATTTCACCACCGTAATATACTCTACCACCATGCAAGAATGGCGTAATCTTTCTATAATATATGCATATAAATTATATACTAGTATTCATGCGTATATAGTACATATTATGCACGCGTTCATTATATTGAATTAAGGTATTTAGATTAGAGAGGCATCTGTATTTCTCCTAGCAACCATTGTGACCATTGGTGAGGGTTCCTTTGCTAATTGCTTGTAATTGACTCACATCCATTAGTAGTAGACAAGAGAATATTTTGCTTGTTGTACAGAAATAGTCTCGTCTAGTCCTCTGGAAGAGATAGGTTCCCAGCTACTTGGTACCCCTGGCTGCAGTACTTTACCTTACCTCATGCTATGTTTGCTCGGCTGTGCGCATTAACTAGTATTGTTTTGTGCACTAACATACAATGTGTGTGATTGCCCGGGCTACTACACATCAGTCCTGATGGTACAGTTGGTTAGCTCGGCCATTAGTAGTTTGTAATGTACGCTTGTTGTATTAAATTTGTTTACTTGTTAAATTATTAGCTATGTTTGAACTTTAAATGGAAGTGTTCTTGTGGACTATTTGAATGAAGCATTTATATCTTGTAGAATGTCAAGAGCTATCTTCCAGGTGGGCGTGACTATGGTGACCTGCGCAGGCTCAGAGAAGCAGCTTTCAATGCAGTCTGCTCAACGCCACAAAGAGGTGAATCAATAATGTATCCCATAGTTAAGCATTAGGACTATTAAAACCAGTCAAGCAGGACTATAAGATTGTTATTGTGTAATGCTACATAACTCTCATTGAAACATCATGCATACTTCAATACTCATCATATCTTTAAGAATGTCTCACTATAATGTAGTTAATTAACTTTTAGTCTCTCTTGTCATGACACATAATACGGTAGTGGCAGATTATTGACATGCTCCATCAGGCTCTCGTGATTCACTTTGCATAGCAAGCTCAGAATTTCAGTAGTTTGGATTACACAGCTAGCAAGACATGACATACCAACAAGACTTGACGTACCAGCAAGACATGACGTACCAGCATGACATGACGTACCAGCAAGACATGACGTACCAGCAAGACATGACGTACCAGCAAGACATGACGTACCAGCTTCTTGCTTAATTCTTCGGATGTGGCATTGCTGGTGGTCTCTTTATAAACAATAAGTTGAAGAGTAGGAGAATGTGCCCACCACTTGTTGTTCCGCTTCACCTCTTGGCGTCTTTGAGATCTCACAACTGGAAGCATGTGTGCCAGTATATAGCGTAGACTGGCAGCATTCTGGTAACTCTTAACCACCGTCTCCACAGAGCTTGCATGGAATCTTCAGCTGTATTTGTGTGTGTGTGTGTGTGTGTGTGTGTGTGTGTGTGTGTGTGTGTTTGTGTGTGTCTGTTTGTGTGTGTGTGTTTGTGTGTCTTGGTTAGTTGATGATACTGCTATGAAGCATTCTTGAATAGCTCAAACCACACCCCTTATCTAATAATCATCTTGTGTTCCTTCCTTTATATCCGTCTTCCATAATGAATGATGAAGTCACTGTGTCTAACTTCAGTATTGTTAGATTTGATAGTTTATTACATGTAAATATTTCTATAACTTGTAACAGTGAAATTTGTATTCCAGATGTGACTACTGCAGGCCTGGCGTTGGCACGGAGACATGTTAATTCTTGTAATGCAGTATTGAGGGCGTTGGCCAGAGCCGTGGTTCATTATCATGAAAGGTATGTGATAGCAGATGTCAGGTTCAATGGGTCATTTTCTAACACTTGAGTAGCTGAGCTGTCAAACAAGTTGGACAGGATTCAGTCATTCCCCGGCTGAAGTAATTATTATAATAGCAAATTTCTCAGCTCTAACAGCTGATATCATGTTAATTAAAACTTAACCTAACATTTCGACTTCTTGCTGAGTCCTCTTCATATGAGGACTTCGGCAAGAAATCAAAGCGTCTGGTTAAGTTTTAAGTAACATGATATTGGCTGTTAAAAACAGAGAAATTTGCTAGACAATATTTACAGTGAGTCCACTGTCATTAAATGAACTAAGTTTCTCAAATTTTAAGATATTTATTTTTAGTTTAATACAATGGAGTTAGGTTTATATTGTGAAGTAAATTGACAGCCTAATGATTTATTACCAGCTCACACACGTGTGTGGTAATTTATAATATCCAAGGTAGGAAATAGACATTAAATAGTTTGTTCTATTAATAGCCGCCATACTGGCTTGACGATAGTGAAGCCGCCAGTCACCAGTAAAGGTCATTGTGTAAACACAACCTCTAACTTCCCCAAATGTGCAACTATCGGCTACGCATCGACATTTCTGCCCAACTTTGAGCAAGAGACGAGTAACGTGACTGCCATCAACCACCACATGTCTCTGTTTGACCAACTCATCTATCAGAACAAGTGTTCCAATGCTACGTTCCATTTGGTGTGTCTGGTGTATGCCCCTGTCTGTATCACTAATCAGCGCCACAAGGTCTGCTGGAGACTCTGTGATTATGTTAGTACAGGATGTGCTGGTAACTTTGAAGTCATCGGTCTTCCACCATTACTTCGCTGTGACAACCCGGATATATACTCCAACGAGTCTACTAGTATTTGTCCTCCGGATTTTACGGCTCTTCAGATCCCAGGAACTGCTGCTCCAACTCCTCCTCCTGCCACACCCAGCTCTGTTGCCATTAAAGATAGCATACGCCGTCCAGGTGAGAATCATTGGAATAAAGACAGCAACAACTCCATAATCTATAATCATTCCGTGACTAGCGATGACATACATATTCATGAATAATTCATGAGCTAATGAGCTAGACAGCAGTTAGCCAAGTTCTTTTTCTATTAGAATTAGTGGCAGTGGTGAGTTGTCATGGTGATTGAGCTGTTTGTCACAGCTAGGCACCCTGTGCAACAGTTCATCACATGTCACAATGAAACAGAATCTAAGTCGCATCATTTGACGAAACTTAATTGCATACCGTTTTCAACCAAATTGTCAAGTCATGAAGATAATACAATGTAAATATTGTGGTTTGTGTCAGTGAACTAGTGTGTATGTAAGTATAAAATGTTGTGTGCAAATAAATCTTAAAAATTAACTAACCAATAAATATTATTAGTGGTTAACATTTCAATTTCAGTCAGACCAGCTCGCTCGCCACTTGTGCTGAGGCACATCACTAGTAGTTTAGATGTTTATGATAGTAAGTATCCTGCCACACTGTGGTACTTCCTGCTCTCTTTCTTCCTGTGTCATGTCAGGTCTTCTTAACCTTTCTCCCTTTGTCTATCTCTCCTGCTTCTCAGGCTCACTCTCCTATCTAGCCTTTGTGATTTGTGAAGCTATTACCTTCTCTGTCTGTTTTTGCACTCATTTCAATCACTTTGTTGTTGGGGTTTCTAATTGCCTTCGTTTCCTTAATTGCCTTGTACAGAATGTGATGATACTTTACCAAATCAGTTTAAGGTAATCATTTACCAACTCGGCTCAGCTCATGAATATTATTGAATACACAAACACAGTCATCATAGTTACTGACACGCAAGTGTAGATACATATAACATATGATGTTACAAATTTGTTTGATTTCAGGTGAAGATCGTCGCTGTATTGACATTAATAATGAGCTCGCCTTCTGTTCCAATATGACATGGACTCGAGCATTCTTTCCCAATTTCATGAATCATGGTTCACAGGAAGAAGCTGCAGAGGAGATAGAAGAGTACCAATTCGGAAATCTGATACGAAGCAGATGTTCAGAAGATATACGTCATCTCGTGTGTTCGTTTTATGCACCTGTATGTCCAGACAACCACAAAATTATTCTGTATCCATGCCAACAGTGGTGCAAGAAGGTCGCAGATGCATGTCGTTATATATTTGCAGGTTCTGAAATTCCACCTATTCTGCGGTGTGATGATCTCCCAGAAAAGCAGCCATGCTTTTTTGTTGGTAATTATACTTCCATATTTAGTCCTTAATCATCATGTCTACAGACACCTCACTGTCAAGTTTTTGTATAAACTATTTTAGCTGTAGTTAAATTGTTGTTTCCCCACTGAAGATGTTTCTACATGTTTGCTTGATTTCATCATTGAATAAATGCTGTTGTAGTGTAAGACTCCATTATAGAGTTTGTAGATGATAATTTAAGTTTAGCCATTTAGTGTTCATATTTGTATGGAAATATTAGACTAGTGCTGAAACAAATTGTAACATGAGAATTCTATACTATCAACACGTTTAATAATATTAAGCAAGAATTACAGAGTACATCTGCTATGTAAATAAACTGACATACTATTTAGTATGTACTTTTAAAGGGATCTTCGACTAATAGCCCGGTGTAGCGCAACCGACTTGATGTGCTATGCAGGGGACTACTAATGCTTAGATTTCACTTGAAGACATTCACTTTTAGCTATTAGCCTTGGATGTTGATGTAATAAGTAACTGGGTTGAAAGAAGACGTTTAAATTAAGCTACTAGTAGGTTCAGTAACACTTCTATTAATTAACGACCTCTCTGAGAAGCAACTTGCCTATCTGGAGTGACTAAATCATGCGTTCCTGATTGCAGCTGCAATAAATATTATAGTGTATTTAGACCTCCGAGAAGCAACCACCTCTTATCTCCAACCAGCGACCAATTTCTCAGCCCCATCTTGCTCTAAATGAATACATTCACCCCTCTACGAGCAACCAAAGGCCACACCTACTGAATAATTGAGAGATCGTGGTCATGTGTATGCCAATTGTAACTAGGTAATATCTGCACACTCACTTGCAGTGACCAAGTACGTCTGTCTAATTCTGCAGAACGCTTGGCAGAAATGACCTCAAACATTATCCCCTTATTCTGGAAAGGTTCCTTACAGATAATTGAATCTCTAGTTCATCTTCGCCAGAGTAGATAAATGTGGTGGAGGAATGGTTAAGTTCCAGTAGCCACAAGAGAGAAATTGAGACTTAGAACAAAGGAAAAAACAAACGTTTCTTGGAAATGGGATACCTACAAGATCCTGCCTCATCAGGATATTTTTTTTCAAATTACCACAGTAAAATCAGTTTATGAACGTATTTTTTTATTCAAATTTCACTGTTATCATAAATCAGGCAAAAAATGAAACAGTTTATGACTAGTTAACATTTACAAAAGAACCTCGGGGGGGGGGGGGAGACCAATAGGGACCAAAAGTCTCATCCCTGAAGTGGTCACTGTCGGCAGTTTTACTGTACAACAAAATTCAAGAAAGAAACTCATTCCACTGCTATCATTCTATCTGTGTGGCCACAATGTGGTGTAGCTATGTGTAAACTTTCACTATGATTACCAATTACATAGCTAGCAAAAGTAATCATTTATAATTACGATTATAAATTGAGGGGCCTCAAGAAATTGTAATGATTACAATTACAACAATTATACTATTGTGTAGTACAAGAATATGTATTGATACAACTATGACCACAACATCATGTTAGGCTTAGATTCTGTCTAAATCAAGTCTTTGTTTAGCTACTCTCAGAAACACAGGACTTTCAAAACATTTGGCAATAACCAGTAGCTTCTGCTTGGCAAAAATTTTCCAGCTTGACTTATAATTACTCTTCAACTGGTGCTGAAATTGCTGGTACCAAAAGAAATTTTCTTATTGTGATAATTTCAAAAAAATAATGATGATTCACCAGAATGAAATAGCACTGGTATGACTGGAATTTTGAAGATGATCTTAATTGATAGGGGCTTAGAGTTCTTGTTTCCTGGTCGAATATGAACTGGATCATCCAAAAATTACATACACTTTCTTGTATACTGACTTGGACACCAACACTGGAAAGTTTGAAACTACTATATTATATCAAATTGATCATGACTCATTATCCATAATAATATTAGGCAAAATGATGACATATAAATAGGACATTGTGGGTTATAAATCCAGCCTTGAGGGGTGTGCAAGATGGACCAGATCTGGCTAACAAGCCTAATCAATAGGACTTTGAAGTTTGATTTCCATGGGTATACAGAGTTTCGCCTATAAACTTGTGCAACCCCACTAGCAGAAACTCAAATGTGCTGATTGGGGTGTGGGAGTCTGTCTAAGTTAATCTAATACCAACAAATAGTACAGAGACAAGGTAAGGGTGATATGGTTACATTAGGAATGAACACAGACAAAAGTACGTACTGTGGGTTTAGTTGTTTTTTTGCCCTTAGTGTACTCTACTAATAGGGTTATTGCAAGAAAGGGTAAAGATTGACATGATTAATCTGAATGGGTACTCCACTATCTTTGTGTAAGTGTATGGATTTAGGTTCGTTGTTTTTACCACCAGATCTGTATTTGAAACATCCTGGACCTTCTGGATCACACAAGAACAATTATCCCCTCACCATTCGTATTAGTTTGCATCCACATCTTGTCTTCTTTAGTTGTAGAGCACTGGAACAAAGTATCAGATTCAATTACCAGACCTAGGGGCAGCAAAACACCTCCCCCCCCTCCCCCCCTAGTCTCGCTGACATTGAGCAGTTGTTCTTTTAGTCAACAAGAGGTTAACTGTGGTTCAATTAGTGTGGGTGTAAATCGTTAAATATTTTCAGGCGCATGAATTATTGTTGAGATCAGTAGGCAGAGTTCGTTCTGTATAGCCGTGAAAAACAACTGTATCATACTGCTAAGCAAAACTTCCAACTTAAAAAGGTTGGTCCAAGTTAATGATTAGCATAACTAATGACATCATATCTAAAGGAAGAGTTTTGGCACTGCTGTTGTAGAGTTCTGCACAGAAATACTACACGCGCAAACGTTTGAGCAGTCTTACGTCACAGGATATTACGTCACCTATTGTTTGCGGTCTCCCCAATTAGCGAGGGGAATTGCGTTAAATTAATACTCAGCTGAATAAATTTGGTGGGCGTGCCTTCAGTATGGTGACAAGCGTGTAGCGCAGACTAGCTATCGGGAAGCTAAAAAACAGTTTTTTGTGTGTGTGTCATTTCTATTATTGCCTCCAACCTAGCGAAGTCATTCAACTTGACCAAATATTACTTACTTCAATTTTCAATAAGAAGTCATAGTGTTTATGATCTATGATTTGTCCCTAGTCTTAAAATTTTGCCTATAAGCTTGTGCTCTTGGTAATGGTCATTTATGCTATAGCTACTCACAAATCAGTTCAGTTTTGTGAGTACACATTACATGTATAGTGTAGTCTGCTTGGTTTAGTACACAATACATTCATGGCTTAAGACTTTATTTTACCTGATATATCCAGGAGAAATCTGCTACCACACTAGACATCATGAAGAGTTTTTTATCTTTGAATTAAAGAAAGAACTGACTTAGCTAAGTTTAATCTTCACTGGGCATCCCCACATTTGTGTTTTTGTGGAAATACATAATTTGGAAGTAATGGAAACAGATTATGACACTTGCTCTAGCCCTGACTACTTATGTAATGCTAATAATATTCACAAGTTACTTTTTGGTACTAGTACATGATAAATACAATAGAGATTAAATACAGCATAAATACAGCATAAATATAATATAGAGTACTAGTACAAAATAATATATAGGTAATTACAATAAAGATTAGTGGGCTATCTAAAGTAGTGGCTACTCTCGGTTCTTGAGAATCTTCAAGTGCTCATTATACATATCTCTCTCCACAGGGTAATCTTGTAGCAGTTTATCTCCATCAAGATCCTCAGGAAATCCTCCAACTTTCAAAAATTTGGCAAATATTTCACTCAGCATGAAATCCTGAATAGATTCAAAGGTAACTTTTCCATTCTGCATATATATAAAAAGAATACGTAATTTATAATCAATCTTAATCCCAGAACAAGTCAAATGAGACCAATCTATCCTGGGATGGACTTGCCTTTGACTGTTCCAGTAGCATGAGTAACACAGATTGTATGTTCTTAGAGTATCCCTCAGTCACACATTTGTTCAACTCCTTCTCTGCCTCCAGCTCATCACTTAAAGTTTCTTGAATTTCTTCAGCCTCTTTCACTGTTGCTTCATGATAGTGAAAAGTCTTGACGTTCAAGCTTTTCTGTTTCTTCAGCTGTGAACCAATGGCACCCATCTCAGAGCGAAGAAGAATACCGTCATCTGTAAAACAATTAAATGAACTTATTATCTCGCTACTGTATCATACAACAACAGTTTCTATTTATCTTTCAGTTATCTCATCATAATCTTAAAAATGATCCTCATTGCTCCATCACAATAACTGACACACGCTGTGTACTTACTGTCAAATTTGTCTGCCTCTCTTCTAAGCTGTTCAGTTTTATCTTTCAACTCTGCAATCTGAACATCCTATTCAAAGAGACAAAAAATGTGATGATTATATTCTCAATGTGGAACAGGTTTGCCCACCTTAGCTGACAGAAGTGCTAAAACTTCTTCTTCATTGCCAATGGTTGCTGCAAATGTATGAATATTCATTCCTAAGTAGCTAATTTAGAAAGTATGACTTACATCGTTGTTGGCTGATATCAATTGATTGCAAGTGATCTTTGGCATTTTGCAGTTTAGCTAAAAATTAAGGTTAAATAGCTGGTTATTACCTAACATAGTAGAGTATTTAGTTTAACTTACTGCTTAAGTTTAAGTACTCTTGACTTAGAAATGTCACATTATTCACTCCGTCTAAAATTGAGGCCTATACACAAGAAATAATTCAAGAGAAGATTCAATACATACTGACAGCTCAACAAGAAGAGTGTTCATCTGTCACCTGAATAGCATCCACTATCCTGGTAATGTCAGAGAAGGAGGGAGATTCTATCACTGTGTAGTTAGACATGACGTGTGGTCTAGCAGAAAAGAAACTGGTCTCATCCAGGGCACGGAAGAGTCTGTTATAAATGGTTCTGATAACACTGGCATCAAGTTGAGCTGGAGGGAGAGTACGTCTTACTTCATTGTCTAGATGGACATAAATAAAAAGCAACAACAATAGCACTAAAAGGAGTTAAACAGCTACAAGATATCAACATAATATAGATAGAATATATTACAAAATATTGCAGTAATTTTAGACAAGAACATTTTTGTCCCAACATATAAGAAGGTTATAAATTAGCTAACACACTGGAGGTGTTTGTCTAGTTGATTTGACTTTGAATATACACTTAGCTATATATTATTAAAAAGTTTTGACTTAGTGGTTTGTACCTGTAGATGTTCTACTATGTCCATTCCTTTCAGTTTCACTACTATCCTCATGATGGTCCCTCTCATGTTCAGCTGCATTGTCAGATTCTGTTGTTAGACTTGTAATGACTAAAAATATAAACCATAATAATCAATGAGATTGCAATAATATTTTTTTTAAACACCTTCTTTTTGGCTTAGAAGAATGAAAAGGAGACATATCTGTAGGACACAAGAAGGACTTCAATAGCTACTTGTTTAATTTTACCAGTTGAAGTACTTACTGAGAAGATGAGGCTATAAATGATTCTTTTGTACTTGGTTTGTAAGGAGTTGTAGTAGTGAATGATTTTGATAGTGAAATCTGTAGTCATTCTAAAGTATTGTCCAACCATTATCACAGTCTCAGATCTGCCAAGTCCATCTCTCAATATCTCACAAGGGTATGTAATTGTCCTTCCTAGCATTTTAAAATTGCAGTTAATGAAATTCATTGGACTTTCAAAATTCATTTCTAGCATCAGGTCACTGAAACCACTTTTATCCAAAATCCATTCAGAATAATAAGACACAAAAGGAATCATTCCTGAAGATGTTCCCTCAGTATGGCTTTTATCTAGATAATGAAATAAGAATTAAAACTGTAATGAACTTTAATTTAATTCTTACCTTCAAGCAACATTAGACTGTTGTAGTTGAAGGCTATTAAGGTTATAGAGATCAAAAAGGTAACAACTCCAGTAACAGCGGCTACGATTAGCATAGTGTTTCGCTTTTATTTAACAGAAAAATAGTATTTTTTTAATTAGCTTCAGATCCGTCAGTACTTCGTTAAAAGAAGATGATAAAATACACGCTTTTAGCGAACGCTAACTAAAGCGCATGGGTCAGTAATAGTACGCAATTGGCAAATGCTAGCGCGCAGGGCGCTGAGGTGGAAATCTCAACCTGGTTGCTAACTCTGAGAGAGATGATATAACAAATTTATTAAGTCACAACCTACAACTACAGCAGGGGGACTAGAATGTTGGGGGGCTGAAGTGCATGAGAAACCAAATGTATGTGAGATCAAAGTGAAGAAAGACAGTAAAGAAGGAAAACGATATAAATAATGCAAGCAAGTGGTCCCTCAACAAGACGGTTAGAAGCCAATAGCGGAACAGGAGAGTGGCCACAGTAATGCAGGTGATTCAATTCACCAAATACATGACAGGGACTTGTGGGCAAGAAGGGGATAAGCCATTGGCAAGAAGGCTTATCGGGACTGGTTGTTGTTTTTGTAGTTGACATAATATTTTTAGTTTTGTGCTAGCCAGTTGTTTAATTCAACAGGGAAGAGGTTCCCCTTGAGGGTAACAATCAGCAAGCAACCAAGCAAATCACTCAGTAGGAAAATAAGTAAATTATGGGGTCTGGGCTTGTAAGAGTGCACTCAGATACATGTGCCTGGATATGAAGCAGCAGTGGGTGGAAGGTTGGGACCAGTTAGTGACACCAGTTGTCGATTAGGATTAGTTGTGCAGTGTGTGTCTAAATCGCTAACATTCTTCACCTCTAAACTTGTCAAAGACATAACGTAGCGTGGTATATAGACTGAATTATCCATAGCTGGTAGTGAAAGCATCAACAGTACCTTGATGTTTGGTCAAAATTCTAATAGGCTCAACTGCAGATCTTTTTTCTAAAGATACTAGTCCAAGTCTCTGCTTAGCATTAATAATGGCGCTATATCTTCTGACATTGCTGCTCACACTAGCTTGACTCCACGCCTACCTATCCTTACCTAGCACATGAATTTTCTCAACAACGGACTCTCAAAAAATGGCCAGCCTCTCAACAGTGGTCATTATACGGTGAAACAAGTATGCATAGTAAAATTCTGATAGTTTTGTAGTCTCTAATGAACTGGACGGATGCCCCAAATTAATTATAATGGGAGTAATCAAAAATCATAAAATTCTACATCCTTGTAAAGGAATAAGGAGATATGATAAAAGAAAAGCTATAGCTATAGAATATTGTAAGGTTAGATATAGTGGTTTTCTTATAAATACTGCATATTATACTAGACCTGCTCTACAGTGCAGGTTATTTAACTCTTCAAGCCCAATTTTTTAATTCGGTGTTGTTTTGGTTTAGCAATTCCAGACTTTCTTAGTTTTAGTTATTCATACTAAAAAAATTTCTTGAATATTTAGTTTTAGTTTTTTCCCAATTTCTCCTTGAAGATTTAGTTAATTTTTTAGTTTTTCTTCAATATCATGTAAACCATTTAGTTAGTTATACTATCAATTGACTTAGTTTTGGTTAATTTATGTTCTCTTAAATTCTTCAATAATGAGACCCCTTAGAGAAAGTAGTACAGGTAGTTTTCCCAAATAACTTCAAAAATAGCATAATTCCTTAGGTATTATTAACAAAGTATGATATTTTTATGTTATAGTTTAGAGAATCTTGATGGCAATTTATATCTTCATTTAATAATGACAATTTAAGGTGAATTTTTTACAATAAAAATTGTTTAGTTTTAGTTTTCTCATCCACTCGACTGGTAGTTTTATTAATTATTGAATTGATTGTCTTGGTCTTATTTTTTTCGTATTCTCTACAGCTTAATTTTAGTTATTCTTACCAATAGTAAGATACCCCAAAACTAAGGGGTTTTGGATTTTGTTTTAAATAACTAAAAACAACACTAGTTTTAATGTCTTCACTAGTTTTTCTTCTCTGTGACCTCACTAATTCTTATTTGCTGGTGATCACTAATTATTATTTGCTGATCATAATGGTGTGTTCACCAAAAACATAATACCCCCAATAAAAAATGGTGCCAAATTGCTGTGAAACTTCATAGCATATATAGGCTCATGAGTAGAAAAAGGGTACACAGGTAGGCCTCCTGTTAACTTATCTTAAAACTGTTAAATAGTTTGTTTTGTTTTTTCAATTGTTGGGAGGTGACAGTCTTCAAGATCGCTGTTGTGTGACAGAATGACCGACCAACTGACTGGCAGACAAATTGAATACTATAAACCCTCTCATGCATACGCACTGAGGATTAAAGTTTTTCATGTAAACTTGCAAGAACTAAGCATGATATGTTCGTATTGATACTGCTCAAAATAAATTATTCTTCGGTCTGTTGAGTTGGCCAGAAAAAAACTTAAATAACTTTTGAACGGAAACAGCTACGCATCCGGGGTTTGCACCATTAGAAAGCTCGCGACTGCTTTTAATCTCGTCTCTTTAGAAGAAGAACGCCTCACCAGTTTGCGTTTTCCATCTGCTGTACATTATTGCGCATAAAAAACATAAATATAGTTGAAAACGGACGAGATGAGCTGTACAGCGCCCGAAAAACTCCATAAACTTCACTAAATTTCTTTCTTACAATAGTTACAGAATTAATGGCACCTGCGTTACCGCCCCTTTTTTCACGTGCTGCGTTGACGTTTGCGCGCTTAATTGACTTGGATTCACAAGACTAAATTGCTTCCTGTTAAGTACTAAATGCATTCCACATTTACCACGCTTGCGGTCGTGCCAACTCAACTTGGACATACTATAGATGTATTCGCTCACAGGATATTTTTCAATAATACAAAATTTAATAAATGTTTGGTCGCCACCAGGATGAGTTAATTCAACAATTCGCGATGCGAGCTTCAGGTATTGCCGTCACAATAGGATTAATGTCACTCATCAATATTTCATCAATCGCACAACTCAATCATGTGGTTATGATACAATAGATAATGCATGCATAACAATGTATGATGATCATCAGCAAAAGTTAATTAAGTCTCTAACTTTAGATATGAATATCAGTAACTTTCTGTGCTATGGCTATTATAGAATCGGCAAATGTACAGTAACTCTCAAAGTGAATATTAGCAAATCCAGCAGAGGTAAGAAATTTGTCCAGGTCTTCTTGGCTTAACTGTAGAGGTGTTACAAACTCTGTATCAGCAACAACATAAGACTCACTGAAATCAATATTAATTATCAAATAGCCACCTGTCTTTATTAAAGTGGATAACTTCTTCACAAAGCTCATGCACTGATCTTTAGTGGCACAGATTGCATCCAGAACTCCTATGCAGTTTACAATATCATAGGGTCCTTCATAGCCTTCAGCTATGATGTTCTCGGCGGTTAAGTCACACGAAACCACCGCTGTGATCTTGTCTCGCAACATTGCTGTACGCTTCCCTACTTCATCACAGTCAGAGTGTTTGCCTTCAAGTGTTAAACTGTTTGCTATAACTGAAGTCCAGTCAAAGGCATCAGGCTGATCTTTTAACCACTTCTTTATCTCTTCTCTGTTTTGCTGAAGGAAATCTGAAAGCACTATCTTGGAGGCTTTCTCTACTGCTATGATCATGTCACTTAATGAAGGACCACAAGAATAGTCCAGAATTATAAGACTATCATCTGGAAATTGAGAATAAAAGTGAGACATGACTTGAAATTCTATTTCATTATCTTCATCTTGCACTTGCCACTTCAAATACGCCTTAGGGTCAAATTTATTTTTGTATTTCTCTTGATCTAAATAACCTGCCATTAAGCAATCCATATCACTGTGAGAACTACCGCTACTCTCGGCCTATAAGTCTAGAAAAAGTACGGGAACGGACTACTATACGCCGCTAAAACCTGCTGGACCCACGGATAACCTTAGCAACAGCTAGCAACGGCTACAGTGGAATGTGGAAACTTTTGTGACAGTTCACTCTATCTGAGGCTTAAGTAGTCATTCAAAAAGGAAGTAATTGGTCTCAATGCTGCATAGTTAAAAAAAAATCGGGTTCAACAGCAATAACTCCAGCTAAAACTTAAGTGGAAAGAGAAGAAGCTTTTTGTCTTCGTTCATACCCCCTCTCTGGAAGCACTTTAGACGATTCAAAATGTTTCAAGGTAAACATCTGGTGGGTGTTGTTGTTTTTTAACAGATTGTCAAGTTGACAACGAGAGAGTAAATGATGTAATGTACAGTGACTAATGAGGTAAAGCATGGATATGTTTGTTACACATAATATATTATTAGCTATGAAGTGATGCTTGTGTTGGTTTCTGTGCAGTGTAAAGTGGTGCTGGGTTATGGTGAATGACAGATTATTTGCCATGGCAAAAACCAGAGTTTTCTTTAAAACCCTATCCCCTGCCAAGCTTGTAAAGCATGTACTGTCTGAATTAATCATTTCTGCTGCCAATTCATTGCTGAAAGTGTATCGAATACCATTTTATATTAAATTTAGAAATTGTTATGAAGTTACTCCATCTGACAAGAAATAAGTCTGAGAAATCAATGATTCGTTTTTTTTTTCTCCAGGGGTAAGGGGGAAGGTAGTCTTGCGTAGACAGACCCTTTACCAATTGCTACGCGGGAAAAGGGTCTGGTAGACTGACATTGAGCAGTTTGTTCAGTTCCCCTCGCTAATTGGGGAGACCGCAAACAATAGGTGACGTAATAGCCTGTGATGTAAGACTGCTCAAACTTTTGTGTGTGTTGTATTTCTGTGACACAACTCTCCAACAGCCGTGTCAAACTCTTCCTTTAAAAAGCAGTGACTTGTACTAGCCTTTTTAAGATATCTGCAGTTGGAAGTTTCGCTTAGCAGTAAGATACAGTTGTTGCTTTGTGCACGGGCCATTGTATATGCCGTGGTACCTTAGGTTTTTGTCGTGCTTAAAGGTGAATAATGCTAGCCTAGAATCAATATTAGTGTGTCATTAAATTTAACCCGCAGCATTTCAGCAAAGCTTTGCATAAGCAACATTTCTTCATGGCAATACAGAACGAGCTCTGCCTACTGATCTGAACAAGTCACACGCCTTAAAATATTTAAGGATTACACACACACTAATTGAGCCGCCACAGTTAACCACCTGCTGACTAAGCAAGAACAAACTGCTTAATGTCAGTCTATTAGTCTGAAGTGAGAATTCATATCAGGTGCATTAATTGTAATTAAATGGGGAACAATATCTATTGTGGCTGCATTTCTTCAGCCACAGAAGCTGATCACTTGAGGAAAAAAAAATCACAAAAATACAATATTAGAGCTACATGCAATATATGGTAATCAAAAGACATGTAAAAGACTCATAGTTGCCAAGTGTACCTGAACACCCTGTAATGTACCGGTGTCAAGTAAATTTGGGTATCCCCAAATATGGGTGTTCCGGGTACCTATATTTACGAAAAAATGGGTGCCCCCATACCCGTATTTCCAGAAATATAGGTACCCCCGTACCTATATTTACGGGAAATATGAGTATCCCTGCGTAAATATGGGTATCCCCCTTTTATTAAACTGGTTACTGAGGAGTGGAGCGAGTGGGTTGAAGTGGCAGAGCAGAGGAGGGCAATTATCTTTACTAAAACTGTGTAGTATGTTGGTTCTCGCGTTTTTTTTAAAGCTACTTTCTACAAGCAAACCTATACAGAGGAGGAGGAATGGGCAATGCTTAAACCAGTGAGTTAGCCTTCTAACAGCGCTTAAAATGAGGGCAATTATCTTTAATTTAACTACTTATGTTATATAGCTTATGGCAGTTCCATTTATTTTTACCAATAATATTATGCTCATACATGATTTATATTTTATTTGCATTGTTTTACCCAAATTTCTTTATGCATTGTCCCAAAAATTTACTTTTTATTTTTTCTAATAAAGTACCAATATTTACCATTAGATTGTAATTGACAAAAAAAAATCTTACTAGCTACTAGAGGTGTGCTAAATGGTACAAATGGTATGTGAGCTCTTAGTTTCAATTAGCTATTTTTGTAATTATATAGTTTGTTCTTCTATGATGGCACTGACTTGACTATTTATAAGCAAGCTTTGCTATGTGTAACTATATAATTTATTCTGTTAAGGGAAACTAATTTAGTGGAATTAGCTTTTCTGGTTGCTAGACAATGCATACAATTAAAATCAAGCGTTTACAAGTTTCATGCCTATGAGCTGCAAAGGCACCTCTATTCATGTCAGTTACAGTGATAATATTGAATCAAGACATCAATGGTGGGTATTAGTAAATTACCACAACTACCTGCAGTGATGCCTATGTTACTAGTGCCCAACTCACTAAAGTCACTCTCTCATTGCCCACATACCTAAAAAGTACCTCTGTCCCAATGTTAATTCTTATCTAATTCATGTTTCAATCATAGGTAATTTTTTTCTTGTGCTTTAGTTTCATTGATTTCAACCTCATTGCAAAATTTCTTGTTCAAGTAAAGATTCAATGACCCCATCCTACGTCACTTCCTCCCCATTTTCTTCCTCACATGTTGGAAGGCTATCACTGTCGATAGGTTGCCTCATTTTCTGCTGGAAATGCATGTAGTTGGGCTAGTGCTTTTTTGAGCTTCGAAAAGCACGACATTCATTAGTATACGAGTTCAATGAACCAACTTGCCTACAAAAGAAAAAAAACTTGTATACCTTTGTTCAATTTGTAATTGTAAACTGTTCCCCACCCACCTTCCCCCACCCTAGCCTACCTTCCTTATACCTCCAGAAGACAAGAATGAACTATTAGCTATATCTACATCTACACGTTTTTACATTTTTTAATCTTAAGAATTACCAAGTTTGATTGTTTCTAAAACAAGGAATAATTCAATACTTCCTATATTATCATGTAGATCATTACAGTCTGTTTCTATTTACTTAAATAATAAACCATACTTTAATGTAATGATGTTAAATTATTATTTTAAATAATACAGAAAGTGACTCCTATGAGTGTGTGAGAATGCAGAAATTATTGTAGGCATTCACTGAAGGCACCAAGTTTCCCTATCACAATTGAATTAAATATACGGCTTCTTAAATAAATTCTTCACATATATTTTGACGTTATTTCACATTATCGAATTTCTAAAAATATTCCAGGCCTATAGTATTTTCTTGACACAATGCCATCTGTTTTGTGTAACGACTCCAAAGTGACTCTGATCATGAGTGTTTCATACAATTCTCCTTGCTTTTCCACATCTTCTACAATTAATGTTGGACTTATTGGATTTGGACTTTGATCCATTAGCCAATCAATAAAATATTAAGAAATGAAATGCTCTGAGTAATTTGAACTAGAATAATGTGGAGATTGCTATGGCTATGGAAGTAATATTTCAAGCTTTGGTCTTCAATAAATTGTGACAGAATCCAAGGTGAAATAAATAAATAAAAATGTATAAGTATTATATAATTCATACCTGATTTTCAATTATTCACCCTTGTTTTGCTCACTTACCGAATATACCATCTGTGTCTCTGTCTTGTAGTTTATAAGCACATTATTCATTCCTGAAAGGCTTTAGGATCTACTTTGATCATGTCATATTTAGTCTCGCTTTACTAGACCCTTTACCTACTGCTATGCGGCAGGTAGGCTGACATTAAGTAGTTTATTCAGTTCCCCTTGAGGTGACCACACACAATAGGTGATGCAATAAATGTGGTATATCCTGTGACCTAAGACTGCTCTAACTGTTTGTGTGTGTTGTATTTCTATATGACTGAGCTGAATAATTCATGTGCCATGAAATATCCTAGTGGTTTATATGCACACTAATTAAGCCACAGTTGACTACGTGCTGAGTGAGCAAGAACAAACTGTTAGATGTCAGTCTACCAGGACCTTTTCCCATGTAGCGGTAGGTAAAGGGTCTGTCTATACTAGACTATCCCATGTTGATGTCTCCCTTTCTCTCTACCCACTTTCTTCCACATCAGTTCTTTTGTTAGTTAGTGGAAGTATGTGTGCATCAAAATATGAAAGAGACCATCAACTCTTTTGTTTACTTTGCCATTCATTAATCTTGAGCTGATGGAAGCAAATTAATTTAATATTAGAATTTCACCATTATGTTAAAAATGTTTGCAAACATGTCTTTCAATATGCATGCTTGTATTACATCAGAATGGCCAAACTTCTTTTACAATCTATCTTTATTTTGCTCTCCGTTAAATTCTCAGGATTAAGCAAAACTCTCTCAAACTGCAACAAATTATTTGCTCACATGATTACGACGTGACGATAGGGGGACCTTTTCCACAACAGTTAATATCCTATGTGAAGCCAACAGCTTCATGTTTTCTCAAGAATCAGCCCAAATTAAATAAATAAAAAAAGCACAATAAAAGGTCTTCAATTGTCGTTCTGAATAAGTTCATACCTAATTCTACAGTATAGTTAGTATTCTCTGTTCGGAATCGAACCCTTGACTACCAGAACAACTATAACATTATATTTTTATTTAATTTATTAGCATTAGTATTCACACCTGCTCATTTATTAGCATTAGTATTCACACCTGCTCATTTATTAGCATTAGTATTCACACCTGCTCATTTATTAGCATTAGTATCCACACCTGCTCATTTATTAGCATTAGTATCCACACCTGCTCATTTATTAGCATTAGTATTCACACCTGCTCATTTATTAGCATTAGTATCCACACCTGCTCATTTATTAGCATTAGTATCCACACCTGCTCATTTATTAGCATTAGTATTCACACCTGCTCATTTATTAGCATTAGTATTCACACCTGCTCATTTATTAGCATTAGCATTCACACCTGCTCATTTATTAGCATTAGCATTCACACCTGCTCATTTATTAGCATTAGCATTCACACCTGCTCATTTATTAGCATTAGCATTCACACCTGCTCATTTATTAGCATTAGCATTCACACCTGCTCATTTATTAGCATTAGTATTCACACCTGCTCATTTATTAGCATTAGCATTCACACCTGCTCATTTATTAGCATTAGTATTCACACCTGCTCATTTATTAGCATTAGCATTCACACCTGCTCATTTATTAGCATTAGTATTCACACCTGCTCATTTATTAGCATTAGCATTCACACCTGCTAATTTATTCTTATTTTTATGTACTGTCGATCATCGTGTATTGTTAATGTTTCATTTTTTGTTTGTATTTATCACCTAGAACACTGTCACTCACGTAAGTTACCCGTTTTATCTCTTACTGTGCATACCACCTGTTCGTCAAGTAATAGTTATGCCATGGCCAACTGAGGGGTTATGGAATATAACCGTCCCGATCCCGCCCCGAGGGATAAGAGCGGTGATATTCCATAACCCCGATGTTGCCATGGCATAACTGTTTTATACCATAGTTGCTGCTACTACTACTCTCTCATATCCACCTATATGGGACCAGCCCTACCACATATAACTCTCCTGCCTCTCATACCACAGGAATTTACCACAGCTAGCTGCTTTACTGCTTACTGCTGAGCAGCCCAGGTAGAGTTAGATCTGGAGATAACAGCTGGCAGCTACAATGCTAAAGAAAACTTGCTAAAGTAAACTTGCAAAAGTAAACTTTCTGGCGTGCTTCAATTGAATTGTAATTGAATTTTAATTTTGTGTGGGCCGGAAAACAACAAAATTCGCTGACAACCACACCGGAAAATTCATAGCCCCAGGAAAAATCACCGGGCAAATATCACGTTTTACTCCTGGGTGTTACCGCAGCAACCATGGGTATAAGTTATAGTTTCAGCATGAGCGCGTAGTTTCTAGTCGTTATTTGGCCCGACAAGCCCGATGGCCGTAGGCCCTAGGGGGTGGGGGGGTGGGGGGGTAATGGGAAAGAAAAACCGAGGACTGAGTGCGATAAATGTACTAGGCCCTAAGCGCTCATGCTTTAACTCGTTTAACTACCGGGCAAGTGTTAGTGCAACACTTGCCAAGTGATTACACCTGACAACAAAATAGCAACTGGATTTAAGTAATTTATGCTACCTGCTGGTAATATTCTACCTGCTTGGTAATATTAAATATAGGGTCTGTCTCTTAGCTAGTGGACTACCTATATTCAGAGGATCCAGTCAACGGGAGAACAAGGAGAGATTTATGACCTCTGTCTCTATTCTCTTGTATAGACATCTTCTGATGGAGTCAGGTCGTCAAGTTGATGTCTTACTGGAGCTCGGACATTACCATACCTGCTAGTGTGTCTTCATTGCACTAGTTACTCTGTCTCTGCTTAGTGTAGTGCATGTCAACAGAACTATGCTGGGATCAAGTCCACAACTTGCTAGATAGTCCCAAACATTCTCTAAAATCAGAGCGTGACAGACAGACAGACAAACAGACAAGAAGACTGTGATAATCCTCTTGCACATGCACACTGGGGGCTAATAATAATAGTAACAAATTGTAAAGATGTCATGTATTAATATTAACTTATGTTCTCCGTATTCATCAATCACCATAATCGTTATTCATTTAAAATCATATATGAATTTTAGATATTTTGAATGTAAATTCAATACAGACCACTGTGTGTATGTTGCTGATACATTTGTAGTTGGGATTTGGTTTTTATTGCAAGTTGGCATCAATATTTAGAAGGATTCACAACATCTTGTGGATTGTATATTAAGATAGGATAGCAATCTTCACTTTGAATCTCTCTAGTGAGAATGTTCGCGGATTCTACATCATCAACGTGTCGTGATGTGTTCCACCTCAGTTTATTTCTCTAATTGTAACAATCTTGTTTCAATACTCTATACTCGTATTATATATTATGCCACTTAATGTTTGTATTTACCCCGCCCTTTATATATTTTTGGTTGCATTTAAAATAACCCATTCAGCTTTAACACGGTTAATTTCCCCTTATTGGTTGCTTTTCTTTTTGTGACCATATACTAATGCAGCGCAGTGGCGTCACTGGACAGAAAGTGACAGGGGTAGGGGGGGGGGGGGGGGGGGGGGGGGGGGGGGATTGCTCAGTCTGACGTAACCACACCCTCAACCATGCCTACACACACACACAATTGAGTATATGACTACACTACTGTATAAAAAGAGTTCATCCCATAGTAACAGTTCATGAAAGAGTTAGCCTAAATATTAGAGGAGCCAGCTTATCAGCTACATTATAAATACTGGCATATGCTATTTTATGATATGGAACAGTTTTAGTTACTTCTTTCAAAATTCTCCACAAACACTTTTTTTAACAACTGAGTGGTGCTTCCAAAAATATAACAAAATATAACAAAAAACTGTCCAGTGAAGAGATAAATGTTATAACTTTCTTCTAGTTCTCTTAATAGTTGACGATGATGCACGATGAATGGCGATGAGTACAGCCTCCCATAATATTTCGACACAACTTTAAAATGTGATTTCTTGCATGAACACATACAAACCACAAAAAGCATGCCCTTAGAGGAAAGGAGTCCTGAATGCTTCTGGCTGGCGAGCAACACCCCATTTTTATGATCAGAGCAAAGATTAGTGAAGCCATCCAACATTTTGATGCCATGTTGTACAGGATTCCCCTGATAGATGCGAGCACAATGTTGCAATCATAAGTACTGGTACTCTCTGTATCACATGCACATGCATACATGAACAACTGTGGCATGTAAAATCATTGAGTAATGATAGTAGTTTCAATTATTACAAATTATTGTATCAGTCCATGAGTAAATTGTAGAGCTTTGTCTGCATGTACTGTACCAATAAAATAATTTTGATGTGGGCCTCGTCATACTTGTTTCCTCGTGTACAGATCCATATATTGTATACACTTGCAGATACATATGTGTACAGTACTATAAAGTGCCATTGTGGTCTCTTTCATTCATCTTGGTTAAGTATTTTTTTCTAGCTTTTTTTACATTCTTACATTCATGATGTATATTTAATTTTCTAATTAAGTATTCATATTTAATGGTTATTATCAAGACCTTTATCGAGTAGAGATGAGCAGTGCAACGTCAAGTGCTGTACTGTGCTGTAGTGAAAACAGCATGCATCCGTGAAAGGAGCACTGGACCTTTAGTAACATGTGATTACTTTCCCTTCTTTGTTACAGGTTGGAGATGCAAGGGTGACCAAGGAATTGCCATGGATTCGTTTCCAGTGACGATTCAGTCCTTGTTTGAAGGAAATTTACTGGAGTACTGAGGACAACTAAACCTATCACTGACACTGTCATAATCCAACTCTTTAAGAGCTTCTTCATACTTTTATGGAATAGTTCATTAGTATTTTGTCAATGGCATTGAGAATGTTATACTAGCAGCTTACAAGCACAATGCATTTTCAAACTAACATAGAACTCGAGGTTTCTTCAGTTAGTGAACTCTTAGTGCTGCATTGCGTTCTCACATAGGTTATACTTATGTAGTATTTGTAATACAATGCTACCATGTACTCTAACATTTCTAGTATAACAACTTGGGGTGAGGGGGGGGGGGGGGGGGGAAGAAAAGGCAGTGAGTCGCATGGGCCCAGGACAAGTACTGTACTCTGCTCTCACTGTTGCAACTAGATACATACACATAGATAACTCCATTCACTTCATGGAGATGTGGTCTGTCGACTTAAGAATATGTCACACAGTATAACATTTGCTTCAACTGTTAGAATCCCAAATTTAAACCACACGCCCTGCAGCGATTGCCACTCATATGTGCATGCGCTTACGGTTCAAAGTTCATTGGATCGGCCGCATTTTAGGTCAAAGATGAGGTCAGCCGTTCTGCACATAACGTCGTCCATTACGTATTACTGTAGCTAAAGGGGGGGCTTCTTTGCCATAGTAACCACTTGGTCGCTACTGAAAAAAAAGAAAAAAGCATTTCTAAGAAATTAGAGCACAGGTTTGACCATATATATTATTTGTTAGTTAAATGTTTAAGTTTTGCTATTCTTAAGCAGTGGCTCTAACGCCACCATGCTTTCATACACACTAATTCACTGGACATACTAACACAAGGTTTAACTTCGTGGACAATGGATTTTCATGTAAAGAATGACACTGTTGCGTAGAACGTATAATTATGGCAAATAGCGCATTGATTTACCACCACCACTCATTCAAATAGGTAAGTTTGTAAATTTTAACTGCAACTGCAAAAGAGAATTCGAAGAGGTAAGTAAACAATTCAATTGCGTTGGATGATACGGGTAAAGATCGCTAAACCAGAGGATTCTGTTCAGTGAAGTTTGGGATGGGGTCGAACACTGAGCTTGCGCAAATACGAGAGGGTCAAAGTACAAAATTCTGGCTAAAATTCTGACTGTCTCAATTACCCTCAGCTACCACAAAAGAAAGGTCAGAGTGTTTTTGTAATTTTAGACAAATTTAGTATACTTACCTCAGCTTCACCAGTAGTAGTAGCTTCCTTAGCATTAACATCAAGGCATTCTGATAACCAGTGGCTCTTGACAACCAACAAGCAGCACTTCACAACCCAAAAAAAAAAACTGCAAAGTTTTGAAATTACGTCTATTATAGGTTTTTGATGCCATGGTAACCAGTCGCAGCAACCTTTTCTGACTTGAAAAGCAAGAGTTTCGAAGGACTCATAATTTAGAGCCTAAGCTTAAATAATACTTGATTATTGCTGTACTATCAGGAGAAACTGGGATCAAGCCTAAAGCCGCGTTTTCAGAAGAAAAAAGGCAACCGGGTACGTATTTAAGCATAGTCATCAAGCGAAGCAAGTGAGATACTGTTAAGTGTGGACAATTGCAAATCGGTAGATATAATTATAATGCTTATTACATGAGTCAGAGTGTGATATGGTGAAATATTTAAATATTGCAAATATATTTTCTTGAGCCAGAGGCGAATGAAAATAAAGCCTGAAATATTTTGCCATATCACTCTGACAACTGTAATAAGTGATTTAGTCTACCCTAGATATCTTCACTACTGTAGTTTGTACTAGGACCTTAACTCACACTATGTGAAGTTGGCTGTAGGGGTTCCCCAAACTCCAGCTGTTACTCCAGCAGCTGCTCTAACCCAGTTGGATAGGCTACACCAGAGGAAGATAGCTGTAAAAACCTGGAAAAAGTGGTAAGCTTGGCCAGTTGCTCTAACTACTAGGATAATGAGCTTGTGCAATACAGCTTGAAATATTGTGTACCTAAAAATATCATTATATTTATTCCACCTTAGATATCTTTACAATGTTATTTTTGGTATATGACCTGAGAAACAACTATTGTACAGTTGTTATTTCATGCTGTATTGCCAAGCTCATTACCCTAGTAGTTATAACAACTAACTGGCCAAGCTTACCACTTTTTCCAGGTTTTTACAGCTACCTTTCTCTGGTGTAACCTACCCAACAGGGTTAGAGCAGCTGCTAAAATAACATCTGTCCAGCAACACTGCAAGGAGCAAGGTCCCATCAGAGGAAGGAATTTATGCCCCAGTCATGTTTCCTCAACACTGCATAAAGGGTTACAATATAATACTCTGGGAGGTGTTAGGAAAATAGAGTTATATTAATACCTTCTTCATGCTTATTATAACACTTAAGTAACATATTTCAATGGCACTAATAGCAAATATTGACCACACCTCATTCACATAACCTCAAAATTAAATAATTGACATTGAAAATATAAAAAATAGTTTGAATAAAGTAAAGTTTTCAAGCTGTTCTTTCAACAAGAGTAGAAGAAATATCATGATAAGCACTCCATTTATGACCCATCATGTTCAAGAGTGCATTGACACATAAAAATATAACATAAATCAATAAGCAACATACAAACAATTCACAAATGCAACTAAACACTCTGTCCAAAACACACACACACAAACACAACTAAACACTATTCTAAGCACACAGAGAAAATTTAAGCAAAACAAAAGTATTTGTCTACAAATAATTTTTTAACCATTACCACAGACTGCACACTCTATAGCAGCATGGTGTTTGTGAAAAATCTGGACAGCATGAAGACACAAACTGAAGTGCCTGAAGTGAAGTATAAGGATAAAAATGTTATACCTGGGCTAGCTCACTTGCCATTTGTGGTGAAGCACACCACTATATTGTTGAAAATAATAACCAGCAATTTCTTATCACACAGCATCTGGTGGTAACACTTCTGTGTCGTCTAGGTAAAGTGTCATGCCCCCCCCCCCCCCCCCTATTCAAATAATCCTCCTATGCTCCAGCACAACTCTCTCTATGTCATCTTTTTCCTGCGCTTAGCGATTGTTAAAGGGTTTGGCTGTGCGAGACTAGCATCAAAGGCAGTAAGCAAAATCAAAGTTTGTTTCTTGTTGCATTACGCATTCATCACAAAAAGATATGGCGAGTGGCTGCAAGGCTGTAGATAAAGGATTACTTGACAGTAGCTAAAATTTCAAAGAGCAGGACAAACTCCTAATTACTGATCCCAGTAAAACATATTGATCAGAACATTTTTTTTAATAAAGTTAATCTAGAGTAATTTAATGTAGGATGTTAACTGAATATTTTTAGGCATCCTTTATCCTGTTTTACCTCTTACATTTACTGGGATGATTCCACCTGGATGATCACATGAGCTCATGTGGGAAGCTATGTGTACAGACATGATGGTAACATTTCATAGTATCAATGTGTAGTATCATAACAGTAACAGACTACACTTGTGTTCTCCTTACAAATCTTACAAATCAAGGGGAACTACGCTTTTTTAAAACAACTTGTAATACTTGTATAGTAATAAAATGATATTTTACTCCAGAATTGCATGAAATGATTGTGACTTTTGTTTTTTGCATATTTTATGCACCAGGAAATGTACTTAGTTTACTATAAATATACTTAGATTACTATAAATGTACTTAGAATACTATAAATGTACTTAGATTACTATAAATGTAGCTTCCACTGCACTTCTACTGTGTGTTTGAACAGAGGTTGAAGCACACAGAACCTTTTATTGTCCAGTGATAGCTACAATGGCAGCTCCTGATCCATTGGAAGGTGAATTTAAGTTGAATGTAACCTCATGAGGACAGAGTTAGTTGTATCATAAGATATAGTTAAATAGTAACTTGTCATATTAGAATAGTAGCAAAGTTGTTATAGACGTCAGGTTAAGTTTTAATTAATAATGTTGGCGGTTAGAATGAGAAAAATTGCTATTATTAATATTATTTCAGCTAAGAATGACAGAATTGATGTTGTTTTTACTATTCAGTGGAACAGGTTTCACTTGAAATGTTGAATTTTGTCACTTCTTCCGTTAACGAACAACCTCTGTATGTGAAAGAGAGGATAAGACATTTTCTAGAGCAAGGAGCCAATCCCCTTTATGGTTCCAAAGACTCTGGCAAGACTGCACTTCACTTAGTGGCATCCTATTGGGACAAAGATGTAGCTGACCTCTTCACAGGAAAGATTCTTAATATTGATATACGAGACAACTGTGGGCGGACGCCATTGCATGAGGCAGCAGCAGCTGATAACAGTGAGATGGTCCAATGGCTAATAGAGCGCACAGCCAACCTGGAGATGAAAACAGATAAGGAGTGTCACACTCCACTTCATTACGCCGCAAGAAATGATGCCATTCAATCTTTGAAAGTTCTGCTACATGCTGGAGGTAAGATTTGCAGATAAGTTGGCTGGCAAAAAGAATTATTGAATTACAATTTGTCTTTTTCCCTACCATAAATGGAATAAGAACTATAATTGACTGAATAAACATTCCCTATTTCAGTATAAATGTTGACTAGGAATTATTTTCTACTTGTTTTATATAATTACTTAGCACGCAAAAAAGAAAAAAAACTTTACATATTATAATATGTAAGAAAAGGTTGTGAGCACCTTATACTTCAGAGACATTAAGCCTTACCCGAAACCACACCCAAAACAAGATCAATTCTAAGGAAGCAATGATATCATGATAGTGCAGAGTAATTCCATTTCCTGCCTAAGATGAACTTCGTGATAATATGGGGAAATCATAATAATGTAATGTAAAGAACTGGCAACTATTGCCGACCACTAATTGAAAATTGGGCAATAATTTTACTTCCAATTGAATATATCTATTCCACCCTAGATATCTTCACAATGTTATATTTAGGTACTTGAAATAATGAAGCTGCATTGTGTGAACTCATTACCCTAGTAGTTATAGCAACCAGCCTAGCTTACCACTTTTCCCTTTCCAGTTTTTACAGCTACCATCCTCTGGTGTTGTCTACCCAACCAGGTTAGAGCAACCGCTCAAATGTCAGTTGGGAGTATGGAGAGCCCCTACAACCAATTTTCACACCCTGAGTTACTAGTCCTAGTACTAACTACAGCAGTGAAGATATCTAGTGCGGAATAAACCACTCATTACACTTGTCAGAGTGATATGGCTAGATATTTCACTCTGAGGCTTAATATTTTGCTATATCACACTCTGACTTATGTAGCTAATGTAATAAATATAATATATTATATATTATTTATAATACATGTAATTATATATCATGGGGGAAAAAGCAATTATAGAGAGAAATTGAACACTCTAATTGTGAATTTTGAACCAAGTTTTTAGAAAAGTGTAAACATTTGTGAGTTATATGCTACCAACAACTATTAGAGGACTAGCTAAGTTAAAATCTTTGCAGATCATGCATAGTAAACAGATAACAAGTTCATCAACTTCTGGGACAAACAATAGAAAGAGATAAATATTGTGGAATAGCATAACTATTATATTTTGCATACATTCAAACATAAATTAATATCTTATCTCTGTAATATTTTATACCACAGCATCATTTTAATGACAACACTAAATCTACAATTACAAATACTTTTTTCCATTACTATAGCAATTTTAGAATCACGGGACTATCGCTGTCGAACTCCTCTTCACCTCGCTGTGGACATGGGCAGATCACTGGCTGCAGATTACCTCATCTCTTTACCTAAACCTGCACAAGTTAGAGTAGCTGAAAGAGATGGGAACATGGCTATATCATCCATGATCAAAACAATGCCTCTTGTGGTATGAGATGATAGCTTATGATATCTACCTGCCAGGTGTGATATTTTTATTGTCTTGAATGAAATGTTATGATTAGGCATATAAAGCTCTGAATCAACTCCGCCAGATTGACCCGGCAGAAAGAGAAGAAAGTTTGATTCTATCCTACATTGAGCCAGATATCGATAAAGTGTTTTGTGGAGTCAAATCACCAGTAAGACCAGCTATAATAGTGTCATCTTATTGCCTAAAACATTTTAATTACCAATGTATTATAGTTTATTAGTTAAGGATTTCTCCCCACCCCTCACCCCCTCCCCCTATTATCATGATGAGTGTTAATGGGCAAAAGGGCTCATTTTGTGTTGAAGTTCTTTTGAAATTATGATTTCAGCACAAATTTAAAAGTGAATAAAATATTGTCATAAACAAAAATGCTTCAAAATAAAATGTCAATCATTCATTGATAATCATCAAGAATGCAGAAGCAATTGCTTATAATAGAATCAAATGCTCAATAATAATGGCCACTATATTTCTTCCAAGTTTGACACAGCAGTTTCTCAGGGAAAGAGCAAAATTCTAGCCCATTCCGTAATGCAAGCATTGATCAAAGAAAAATGGAAGTTCCTCAGAGTTTACTTCTACATCTATTTCTGCATTTATATTCTGTTTCTTCTCATCTGGTCTGTACTTATGTGCTACCCAACCCTTCATCAGCAACATGTTTATCTTTTCCCCAGAGATTCTTGGAGAGTAGTGTTGCAGGTATGTAATAGTACACTGTCCAATGAAATGTGTTATTCCTAGTAATTTGCCATATATATGTCGTCAGGTTATCTTTTTGGTTCTCTTCATGACAGTCATAGTGCAAGAGATAATTGTAATAGTAGTGTCTATTAGGAGGCATACGGTAAGTTAATATTTCTTCAATAGCTACTACTGTGAGATAATACATTAACTACAAATTGTTAAAAGCAATATATCATTGTAAGCTTTCATAACATAAAACTGGCTAATAAGTATGTATCACTTCACGATTTCTGTCTCATTAGATGTATTCTCTCTCTTTCACAGGTGTTTTTAAACAATTCAATAATTCTGTATTGTTTTCAAAAGCCTGTGGAAGAGAGAGGAGAATACATCTAATGAACAAATAATTAATTGTATAAGAACTTGCATATACCTTGGTGAGATTATTCCTCAAGAATATTATTTTTCAACTGTTATGACACGTACTCAAATGAGTATCTCAACTTACTGTATTCAAACATTTGAGTATCACAATCACTTAATTAGTTACATTTAGTAGATATATTTTAAATTTCACAGCAACATTTCAAAATATGTCGCTTGAAGAGACGAGAAGACTTGAGCAACTTAATCCTGAGTGACAAGGAAAAGGAATTTGTTCAGGAGTACAACCATGTTAGCATTGTTCCTCCATATCTCAAAGCACCATTCACTATAATAACAATAGTATCTAACATGCTAATACTTCTGGTTGTAGTCTTGTACATTATCAACATCACAGACTACAGTCACACTTTTGCAAATTGGACAGCAAGGTCAGCATATTTGTAACAAAAATCACAACTAAAACATAAGTAGAAGTGTGTAACACATATGAACTGCTGATATAACTTTAGTTCTGTATTTGTTTATTAGTGTTGAGTAGCTGAATGGAATGTTGTGATAGTAATTCAAAATTAATATTCAGTTTAGTGGCCATAATAATACATTAATTTCTTTGCTCTGACCAAATCTCAAATACTAGCAGTGATAGTTTAACTACTTTTGGACTTCGAAATTAGTGTATTGTTTATTATAATGAGATTATTTGCTTTAGGGTTGCCTGTTTTGCCACGATATTGATGTGGTTCCGAGTAATCCCGTATTTGAGGGCCATACCAAGCCTCGGTTCTCTTATTTCTGTCATAATTGAAATAAAGGGAGACATCTTTCGATATTTCCTGCTGGCTTCCATTATATACATACCTTATGTGCTGTCTATATGGCTCCTGTTTGGAGGGCCTCAGTCGGCTTCTTTGGAAGATGGCCCCACAAAGAAAGACCTGTCAACATTCTATCATGTAGCTGTAATGGCATTTAGAATTACTCTCATTGATAGCTACCCCTACGATGTAAGCCAGCATTCTTGCTACAATAGTTTGTGCTGTTACAAATGAATTGTAATTAGGTCATCAGAGAGTTGGATGAGGGAATGACACTGCTTCTGATTGCCCCTTTCCTTCTATTGC